>Ga0268386_10000465_pt1 | contig 25749 bp, 23 predicted proteins | sample RVTome_15_FD_200260 | JGI IMG/M metagenome (GOLD analysis project Ga0268386, IMG submission 200260) | Soil microbial communities from uranium-contaminated site in the Upper Colorado River Basin, Wyoming, United States - RVT150D86... ... | reverse complement strand
CTCCGGTCCGCTTTATTTCCTTCATAAGGCAACCCCACCGTCGATGCCTCCTATCCTCGGCGCACCCCCCGTTGGCCTTAGAGTTTAGTGCCATTCCGCCTAGGGCTGGATGGAGCGTCTGCGGTTTAGTTGTTCGAGTGTGGACTCCCTGAGAGCGTCCAGCCGATCGAGCTCCACGACGCAGCGATTGTTGCGGCACACCGCGAGCCGCGCATAAGGCTCCGTCGGGCAATCGAAAAAAACCCGGTACTCGCAGGTCTCGTCGTATTTCCGGAACTCATCGCGCAGCAGCGGAATATCGTCTTTCGCGACAGAGGTCATGCAATCCAGCGGATAACCGTAGTCGAACAGAGTGCAGTCATCGTCGACGTTGCAAGCACGCGCGCTCTCGATGGTTTTCTTCAGACTGTTCTCTGAACCCTCGCAACTCATCGGCGGGGCGATTTCAGGTACCTGCGCGGGTTCGTTGCCGGGTGATTCCCGAGTCGTCGCGGGAGCCGAAGGCGAGTCGACGGGCGCCTGCCCCAATCGCGCCTCGAGCATGGTTGCAAGAGACCACAACACAACGGCGATCACCACGGACACGAGAACCCACATGGATGCCAGCTTCGGCATTGCCCTACGCTTCGCCGGCGGCGATCACTCGAAATCGAACAAGCAGACTCAATGGGCTCACCTCCGACATTGTGCCAATCGTCACGACAATCGACAAACTCGTGCAACCGGGCCGATTCTGCTGCGGCACGCGTGACCTGGCGGGGCAATACTCACGTCGAAATCGCAAATACCGGAAACCATGAGACCGCTCGGCGCATCCCTCGTTCTCCTGCTGCTTGCATCCGGCCTGGTCGATGCGCAACAGCGCGCCGCCCGCTGCTATCCGAAATCAGCCTGCAAGGCCGAATGCGACGCCACAAAACAGGAAATACGCAAGATCCAGGCGAAAATGCGCCAGGGCTACAGCGCGTCCCAGGGCGCAAAGATGGAAACGAAGCTGCGCGACCTGCGCAAGCGTCGCTCCAAGCTCTGCCAGTAGGAGCATTATTCATGAACAGGCACGACGTCTCGCGGATGGGTTCACGGCGTTCCTGACGACTGCATGGATGCAGCAGGTAGCGCGAAGCAGGATGCCAGAGCCGAAAAGCCCTCTCCCCGGCCGAGCCTCGGCCTTCGACCAACCTCAACCTGTTCATGAATCATGCAGATCACGTAGCGTCCGGGCCGCGGAAGCTCCTCGCGAGATCCTGCCAGCAATCGCGATAATCGGCCTGCAGCTCCGGGCATTCCATGGCGAGGCGCGTCGGCTGTATCACGTAGCGTGACTCGAACATAAAGGCCATGGTCTGGTCGGTTCTGTACGGTTCGAGCCTCGCGTCGCTGGCCTTCTCGAACGTAGCGCGATCCGGCCCATGCGCCGACATGCAGTTGTGCAGGCTCGCGCCGCCCGGAGCGAACCCGCCGCCGATCTTGGCATCGTAGTCGCCATAGATGAGACCCATGAACTCCGACATGACGTTGCGGTGATACCAGGGCGGCCGGAAGGTCTCTTCCATGACCAGCCAGCGAGGCGGAAAGATCACGAAATCTACATTCGCCGTGCCGGGCGTATCCGATTGCGACGTCAGCACCGTGAAGATCGAAGGATCGGGATGGTCGTAACTGATCGAACCCATCGCGTTGAAACGCCGGAGGTCGTATTTGCAGGGTGCGAGATTCCCATGCCACGCGACGACATCGAGTGGCGAATGATCGATGTGACAATGAAAGAGGCTCCCGGCAAACTTCGTGACCAGCTCGAACTCCCCTTCCCTGTCTTCGTACGCTGCGACCGGCGTTTCGAAATCACGACGGTTCGCAAGGCCATCGCTACCGATCGGTCCCCGTTCCGGCAGCTCCATTTTTCGTCCGTAGTTTTCGCAGACATAGCCGCGCGCTACATCGTGCAACAGCACGACGCGAAACTTCATGCCCCTCGGTAGTAGCGCGATTTCCCCGGGACCGATTGCGAGCACGCCGCATTCCGTATGAATCTGTAACGCGCCCTGCTGCGGTACCAGAAGCAGTTCGCCATCGGAATTGTAAAAGTAACGGTCCTGCATCGATTGATTGGCGCGATAGACGTGAATACCGATTCCGCGCTGCGCCCGTACATCTCCGTTCGCCGCCATGGTGACGATGCCATCGACGAAGTCGGTCGGCTCGGCGGGAACCGGGAGGGGATTCCAACGTAACTGGTTAGGTGTGGCGCCAATCTCTTCGATCGGGCCGCTGCGAACCTGGCCCTGTTGCATTGGCCTGAAATCGCCGTGGACGACGGACGGGCGAATGCGATAGAGCCAGCTTCGATAGTTGTCTTTTGCCGGCGCCGTAAACGCCGTGCCGCTGAGTTTCTCTGTGTAGAGGCCGTGAGCGACCTTCTGGGGAGAGTTGCGGCCCGCGGGGAGAGTGCCGGGCAACGCTTCTGTTGCAAACTCGTTGGCGAAGCCACACATGTACTGAAGTGAACGACCATCTGCAAGCTTGCTGCGCGGCATCAGTTATTGCTCACCGTTATTGACCACCGCTTGCGATGCGAACGTACTTGCATTCAGGCCTTTGCGACTTTCTGTTCGATTGCGCCAAAAATACTCTTGCCTTCGCGGTCCAGCATCTCGATGCGTACGACGTCGCCATATTGAAGAAACGGCGTCGACGGCTTGCCGTTTTCGATAGTTTCCAGCATGCGTTTTTCCGCAATGCAGCTTGAGCCCTTTGATCGGTCGTAATTGGAAATGGTTCCCGACCCGATGATCGTCCCTGCGCCGAGCCGGCGAGTCCTGGTCACGTGCTCGATTAGCTGGTCGAAGGTGAACGTCATATCCACTCCACAATCGGGCTCGCCGAACGGCTTCCCGTTCAGGGTGGTTCGCAGCGGTAGCAGGAACTTACCGTCCTGGAAGGCATCGCCGAGTTCGTCCGGAGTCACTGCGACCGGTGAAAACGCCGTCGACGGCTTGGACTGGTAGAAGCCGAAGCCTTTGGCCAACTCGCCCGGAATCAGGTTCCGCAGGGACACATCGTTGACGATCATCAACAGTTTTATGTGCTCTCCCGCGTCCTTCGCGCGCGTTCCCATAGGCACATCGCCGGTCATCACGGCTGTTTCGGCCTCCATGTCGATACCGAAATCCTCGCTTGCGACCAGGATGTCGTCGCGCGGTCCCAGCAGATCATCCGAACCCCCCTGATACACCAGGGGATCGTGCCAGAAGCTCTGTGGCATCTCGGCACCGCGCGCCTTGCGCACCAGTTCGACATGATTTACGTAAGCGCTGCCATCGACCCAGTGGTAGGCGCGCGGCAAGGGAGCAGCGACCGTCGACGGGTCGAACGGGAAGTCAGCAGCGACTTGCCCGTTCTCCAGGTGCTCCGCCACCTCCTCGAGCAACGGCGCCGTCTGGTCCCAGTCATCCAGCACCGATTGCAGGGTAGGCGCGATATCGCGTACCGCGACGGCGCGCCTCAGGTCGCGGCTGACAACGACCAGCGTACCGTCCCGGCCGCCTGTCTTCAGGCTTGCCAGTTTCAATATCGATATCCCTTATGCACTTTCTTTTTATTTATTCAGCACCGCGACGTCGCCTCCGGCGCCGTGGGCAAAACGGGATATTAGACTTTAATCGCCGAGGTCGAAAGAGAGTTCCGGAGTATATCGGCTTTCCATATCACGCGAGTTAACGCTCGTCATCGCCAGGAAATACCTGCCGGGAGCCAGATTCTGGATGACATAACTGGTGATCCCGGCAGAGTCCAGCACGATCTTTTCACTGTACTGCCCGGATACCGTACCGTAGTAGATCCGGTAACCGGCAAGATCCTCGAGCGGGCTACCGTCTTCATTCTCCGTTGGCGGGCTCCAGTTCAGAGTGAACGAGCTCGGGCCCACCTGTTCCACGGTGATCCGGAAAGCGGCAAGTGCAGCAATGCTGCTGCCGTCGGTGACGGACAATTCGATCGGGCCTGTCCGTCCCACATCGACACTGGCTGGTCGACCTTCCAGCCGGCCGGTTGTGGTATCGAAGTCGGCCCATGACGGCTTGTTGACGATCGAAAAACTCAATCCATCGCCGTCGCTGTCGCTCGCTTCGGGCTGGAACGAGTAAAGGCTGCCGACCACGGTCGACTCGTTCGGCTGGCCGGAAATGACCGGCGGCGAGGACACGCCTCCGTGGTCCGCCGTGTCGTCAACGGGAGTGTGACCTTCTTCGACCAGGATTACGAAGCTCGGCAGCGCTACGACACTTGTGCGGTCGGTAACGGAGATTACGATGTGGGTGTTCTGCCCCACGTCGTCTTCGCCGGGAATGCCCAGCAGGGCGCCCCCATCGGAGTCGAATTCCGCCCATGCAGGCTTGTTGGCGATGGTGAATTCGAGGAGGTCGCCGTCGCTGTCCGAAGCCTCCGGCTGGAATACATACGTCGCGCCGACGACGGTCGACGTCTGCGGATCTCCCCAGATCGATGGCGCGGAGCCGGTCACGGCGGAAGGGTCTTCGGTGGTGGCTTCTTCGTCGTCCTGGTCGTCCTGGTTGTCAAACCTGCAACTGCCGAGAAGGAGAACAGAGAGGAACAGTGTGACGACGCGAACTGCGAACTTTGCCTTCTTCATTTGACTCGACCGCCTTGTTGTCAGCAAGACCATCGGTCACAGAAAGGCCGCCACGCAACGCACCGGTCACCAGCGCGCCAGGCATTCCGCTTCGCTTCCGCGTGCGCTCAAATTGGCGGCCCCGCTATCGTAGGCTCGTCGAGCCCTTAGACCGGTGGCTTTGCGTCCCCGTTTTTCAACGGGTTTGCCTTTTTCAATTCAACAATCCGGGCATTGTGCTTAAGGCCTGAGCGCCCGGCACTTACAAAGGCATCGGCGTTTGACTCCGACCCGCACCGCCCTTCGACGGATATGCCTTTGCATGTGCGCATTATTCGCGATCGGGCAGACGAAATGCAAACTGTATCTCGCCCCAGTGCGAGACCTGCTTCACAGTTCCGATGAAAAACAAGATCAGGCGGCGAATTGTTCCTCTTCGGTGCTGCCGCCCATGGCTGTCGTGGAGGATTGTCCGGACATGATCGTATTCTGCACCGCGTCGAAATATCCGGCGCCAACGAACGACTGGTGTTTCGCCGCGCGAAAGCCGAATGCCTCGTCCGCGAATTCTTCCTGCTGCAACTTCGAATACGCGAACATCCCGTCCGTCTTGTACGCCATGCTCAGTTTGAACATGCTCGAGTTCAGGGCATGCCAGCCGGCAAGAGTTATGAACTGGAATTTAAAGCCCATCGCTCCCAATTCTTCGCGGAAGTGCAACATCGTGTCGTCGTCGAGGTTTGCTTTCCAGTTGAAGGATGGAGAGCAGTTGTAGGCGAGCAGGCGATCCGGAAACCTGGCATGAATTGCGTCCGCGAACTTTCTTGCCTGCGCCAGGTCCGGCTTTGATGTCTCGCACCACAGCATGTCGGCATACGGAGCGTACGCAAGCCCCCGGGCAATCGCCTGATCCACGCCGGCCCGCGTGCGGAAAAAGCCTTCAGCAGTTCGCTCGCCGATGATGAACTCCCGGTCCCGTTCGTCCGCATCCGATGTAATGAGGTTTGCCGCATCGGCGTCTGTCCGGGCAATCAGGACGGTAGGCACGCCGAGCACGTCGGCCGCCAGTCGTGCCGCCGCGAGCTTTGCAACCGCTTCCTGCGTAGGCACCAGCACCTTCCCGCCCATGTGACCGCATTTCTTGGCTGAAGACAGCTGATCCTCGAAATGCACGCCGGCGGCGCCGGCACGAATCATGTGCTTCATCAACTCGAAAGCGTTCAGGTTCCCGCCGAAACCCGCTTCCGCGTCCGCGACGATCGGCGCGAACCAGTCGATGCTATCGTCGCCCTTCAGCGCGTAAATCTCGTCCGTGCGCATGAACGCGTTGTTGATGCGCTCAACCATTTTCGGAACGGAGTCGACAGGGTAAAGACTCTGGTCCGGGTACATCTGTCCGGAACTGTTGCCGTCGCCTGCGACCTGCCAGCCGGAACAATAGATAGCCTTTAGTCCAGCCTGGACTTCCTGGATCGCCTGGTTGCCCGTAATTGCGCCCAGCGCGCACAGGGGTTCTTCCTCGTGCAGGAGGTTCCACAATTTCTCGGCGCCGAGGCGCGCGAGCGTATGCTCGATCTGCACTGAACCGCGCAGCCTGACCACGCCCGCGGCCCGGTAGTCACGTTTGATTCCACGCCAGCGCGGGCTCTCCGCCCACTCCTTTTCCAACTCGGCAACTTGCTTGTTACGCGACATGACAGGTCTCCTGCGTCAATGCTAGTACTCTGACAAGGTGATATTGACAGAGTAAGCGGTGCACTCCTGTGCACGGCATCACGGGCATCATAGCCAATAGACCGATATAATTTCACAATAGAAATTTCACACTGTTAATTTCACACGGTGACATAATGGCAAACGGGCATGGGTTGCTGCGAAAGGCACACTTTCTTGGCATTAAAATCAAGAACTTGAGGAAGCGCAACCACCTGACGCTGGAGGACCTCTCCGTTCGGTGCATGCAGGTCGACCGCGAGTCCGCGCCGTCGGTCTCGTACCTTTCGATGATCGAAAACGGCAAGCGCGTTCCATCCGAGCGCCTCCTGCAGGTCATCGCCGCCATATTCCAGAAAGACGTCAAATGGTTTTTCGATGAAACGCTGCAGGAAGAAAGCGTCGAGCCCGGGCCGAAGACCGGCGGCATCGAAGGCGTCCCGCTGGAGCCCGGGTTCCTGTTCTCCAGCGAACTCCTGCAGACGGCGATTCCCGAGCTGCTGTCGCAGACCGGCACGACCGGCAGACAGTTCGCTCACCTGCTTATCCGCGCTCACCAGGAATCGCATCACAACCGGTTTCCGGATCTCGAGCGGGCCGCCGCAGCAGTCGGCAACAAACGCTTCCCGTTGGTGGTCGACGACCTGCTGGCGATCGCGAAGCGCCTTGGCCTTCGCGTCCGCTGGTTCGACCATGCACCGTTCAGGGAGCAGAATGAATCAGAGAAGCCGCTGGATACTCTGGTGCGGTCCTTCTATGAAGCTCCAAACGTCGTGTACCTCAATCGTCAGCTTGCCTCGCTGACCGGCCGGCTGAAATACGACATTGCCAACCATATCGCGCACCGCGTTCTGCATGATGGCGACGGGGCCCGCACGCCGCAAGTCGCGGGCGGTGACATTACCGGTCGCCGCCACGATGTTGAATCTCCGAATATGGACGCCAAGGACATTCTTTATGCGTGGCGGGACTTCGAATGCAGCTATTTCGCCGCGGCCCTGCTCGGACCAAAGACGCCATTCCGGCAATTCCTGACCCGTCACGCCTACGCCATCGACACAGGCAGCAAGGTCGACCTGTCGACAACACTGATCATGCGCCGCATGTCCAGCGTGTCACCTTACAGGCACTGGCACTACTTCGACGCATATCCGCCCGGCAACCTGCGCGCCGTTTATCGAGGCAACGGCATCCCCCTGCCGTGGGGAAACATGCGCATGGTGCTCGATCCCTGCCAGCACTGGGCAGTTTTCAAAATGCTCAACTCGCGGTCCACGAAGCCATCGGCGCAAATATCCGTGTTGCGCAATGGCGATGATGCCCGCCTCTATTGTTGCCAGTCCATCCGCAGCAGGGATCCTGCCGGCAATGCACACGTGCTGTGCGCCGGCATCGATCTCTCACCCGCACTATACTCGCAGGGGTTCGACGCGCGCGACGTCATCGAACAGATCGAGAGAAGCTGCAATCGGGGCGGCGGCACGGCTGCAATCCCGCGTGAAGCGCACGTTAAACTGGAAAGCGTCGGCAAGATTCTCAACATCGGCTGGGTTGCCGACGGTGCGGCGAAAGATGCAAGCATCATCTGCCCTCGAAGTTCCTCATGTCCGCGCGACCGCCACTGTCTCGGCCGTGCCGCCTCACGGCAAAGACCGGAGATCGACAGGATTCGCGAGCGCCTCGCCGCCTCGGCAGTCGTCAGTTAGGAGGCTTCAAGCCGGGAAGAAGTCGATCGGTTTGGTCGTGGTGACGGCTTCGACGTCCTTCGCCTCGAAACGGAACAGTTTCACCCGTTGCACCAGCTTCCGTTCCATATCCTCGTTACCAAGTTCGCTGGAGACCACTTCGCAGAACGTAACCTCCCCCGACGGCGCGATCGTGAGGCGCAGCACCAGTTTCCCCGCCAGGGTCGGGTCTTCGCGCAACGCGCGGTTATAGAGTGCGAAGATCGCACCCTTATTGCGATCGAAAACCAGCTCTATTTCCTCGCGGCTGCGCGAGGGCTTGCTGCTCGCGCCGGAGCGGCGGGTGCCTCCGGCGGATTCGCCAACGGCGGCGACCGGGCTTTCTACCTGGGTCGTCGCACGGGCTCCGAGGCCTGAGCCGCCGGTATTACGGCTCATGCTGGCGGTGTTGATGCCGCTGCTGGCCGCACCGACTTTCGACGTGATCATTGAACGTTCGTTGCGCGCGGCCTCGCCGACGGAAGCCGTGAGTTGCCTGTTGTCAGCGACCTTCTCGATTACATCGCTGTCCGCGAGCGCGGCCAGGTCGTCGGCGAACGGTAATAGCGCGGCTTCCGCCCTTTCACGCGCCAGCTGCCGCGTGTCGACAGGCGGCGGTTCAGGGGTGTGCTCAGGCGGCTTCTCTACGACACGTTGCGGCTCGGGTTCGGCAACCTTCTCCTGGACGGGGACCGGCTCGGGTTCCGGCTCGGGCTCGCGCACCTGGGGCGGCGGCTTGTGCTCGAGCAGCAGCTTTGCAATCCGCGGCGGTATCTCTTCCACCTGGTTAGGATCGCCTGCAGGGGTCGGAAGCCATGGCCATACCGCGCCCAGGAACAAGGCGGCCGCACATACCATCGCGAGCAGGCGGCGAAATTTCGCGTCCTGGCTCGCGCCGGTGCTCCACGGCAGCTCGAATTCTCTGTAGTAAGGAATGTCCAATCCGCTACTCCCGCATACCGGCTTGAACTACCTGGACGCCGACAGCTGGACGGCGTGATCGGAACTCTTTTGCAGCACGGCGAGTGAAATGCGGCCGTAGTCGGAGCCGGTGCAGGTCGCCATCACTTTTTTCAGAACCCGGTACGGCACGTCCTTGTCTCCCATTATCGTAACTTCACGCCCTGCGATATCGTCCTTCGTCTCCTGGCGCAGCACGCGGTCGTTCTGAGACAGCAGCGCTTCGCGCAGGGCGGGGATGTCGTTTCCCTTCTGCTGCATGACGTCCGAAACCCTTGCGACCTGAATACCCTGCACGAGAATGTCGTCATCGCCGATAAGGATGACCACGGTCTGCTTCGCCTTTTCCTCGGCTATGGACTCAGGCAACTGCACGTCCTTCGCGTTCGGCAACACCTCGACATCCGTCGAGTTCACGAGCAGGAAGAAAACCAGGATGGTGAAAATGTCCATCAGTGACACGAGATTCAGCCCGCCGCCCAGCTTGCCGCGCTTGTGGCGCCGGTCCATTCGTTTCGCACGTTGAGACTTCTGCATGGCTCAGGCGCCTCCATCGCGCGCCGGCGCGTCGCCGATCGAAATATCGGGAAACAGATCGGTGCGCACGACAGACGAATCCGTGACCGTTTCTGCGACGCGGACGCGGTCCATTACCTGCACGAGGGTGTCGTAGGGAATGTCGGCTTCGAGCAGGATCGATGCATCCGTCTTCGTGGGGTAGCTGCGCTTGATTTCCGCAAGCTTTCTGCTCAGCGCATCGTAGTCGTAGCCGCTTGCCGCGTTCGGGTAAATACCCAGAGCGCCGACGTTGCGGTCGCCCACTTCGATCTGGGCCTGGCGTACGGTGATTTCCAGCTGGAATGTCTGGTCCTCCGGGGCTTCTGTTTCATTGGACGCCCCGGGCAGATTCAGCTCGAGAATGGCCACGCGCGAAAACACCGCCGTAATCAGCAGGAACGGAACCAGGATAACCATCAGGTTCATGAACACGGTGATATTGAGTTCGGCCGTCTCGCTGTTGCGACGGCCGCCTCGGCGGCTACGTAACAAGGTCAGGCTCCGGCTGGCTTCAACTGGCGCTCGGTAATCGCATTCAGGAACTTAACGCTGGCCATCTCGAGGCTGTCCACGATCTGGTTCGTCTTCGTCTGCAACAGCGCATGCGTAAGGAGCAGCGGGATCGCAACGATCAGTCCGAAAGCCGTCGTGTTCATGGCAACGGAAATACTCGCGGACAGCAGGTCGGCCTTGTCGGCCGGGTTGGCGTTCGACACCGCGGTAAACGCCTGGATCAGGCCGATGATGGTTCCCAGCAGCCCTAGCAGTGTTGCAATGTTTGCGAGCGTCGCGAGGTAATGCGTGCGCTTCTCCAGGCGCGGCAGCACCTCCATCAGGCTCTCTTCCATGGCCTTTTCCACGTCGTCGCGGCGTCGTGCCGATTTCACCCGGTAAAGACCATAAGTGAGGATCGAAGCGATGGCCGCCTTCGACTTGCCGGTAACGGTCGCAGCTTCCTGGAAATTGCCGGCCTTGAGAAAAGGCACGATCTTCTTCCACAGCGCCCGGTTACTGGCGCCCGACATGGTCAGATACATCCAGCGCTCGACGGCGATCGCCACCCCGAGCGCGAATACGAAGAGAATCGGGTACATGAAGAGCCCGCCCTCCTGAAAGAAACGCACGATGGCGCCCAAAACGTTCATTTGCTTACTCCTCTTCGCCTGCAACGCCGTACAGATCGCTGTAGTAATCGACCTGACGAATGAATTCTTCCCGGTCCAGCGGGGCCAGGACCTCATCGAGCAGCGAATTGACGGGCCGCCCCATCAGGTCGCCGGGATCCGATTTCTGCCACGGCACGATGTACAGGACTTTCGGCAGTTCCTGGTTTCCCGTGACTTCCGTCCGATCGAGATCCAGCTCGTCGATTACCCGTTCGCTGCCCTCGTCGCGGCCACGAGTTCCTGTGTCTTCCACCAGCGCGGCGGAGGACACGCGCGGTTCCATCGCTTCGCGCTCCGCGGCCTCAGTCGCGGCGTCTTGAACGGCGGCCTCCGGCGCGCTTTGCGGCGGCTCCTGAGCATGTGCGGCCGCTGCGCAAGCGAGAAACAGAACCAGGCTTTTCGTGACGCGTCGCATATCGATCATCCCGTCACTCCGTCACATTGGCCGTGCGTTCATTGCTGCCGATGCGGCGCTTCAGGTCGGCAACCCACTTTGTGACCAGCTGGTCGTCGCCGCCGACCTCGAGGTACCGCTCGAAATGTGCCAGGGCCGTGTCGAGCCGCTGCAGGTACAGTTCGTTCAGAACGCCCAGGTTGTAGTGTGCCAAGGCGTAGTCGGGGCTCGCTGTGACAGCCTTCATATAAGCTGACTCTGCCTCGAGGAAGCGCCCGTTGCGCCGTTCCAGCATGCCAAGCTGGTTCAGTGCAGCCGGATGCTCCGAATCAAGGCTGAGCGCGTCACGGATGTGCTGCCCGGCCGCCACGTCGTCGCCCTTCGCGGCCATCAGGATCGCCAGATTCACGTGCGCGCCCGGGTAACCCGGGTTTTGCAGCAGAAAGGCGCCAAACTGGAGTTCGGCCTCGACAGGATCGCCGCCGGCCATGGCTGCGACAGCCTGTTCGTAGAGCGTCTGTACCTTCGGCGGAATGTCCTCGCTTGCAGCTACCCCGGGACCGCCCGCGGCGTCGGCGCCCGTGACCGAAGGGGCGGAAGCGCAACCGGCCAGCAGCAGAGCACCGAGCGCGCCGCACACGAGGCGCATGGCCCGCCAGCCGGCACCGTTCTCAGAAAAGCGCTGTAACGACATCTTCGCTGCGCTCCGCTTTGGCATACCGGGCCGGCACGAGCTGCGCCAGTGCATTAAAACTCTTCTGTACCCACTCGTCGTAAACGCCCTCTGCCGCCCGCGATGCGTTCGCTTCGTACAGCTCGATCGCTTTTTCTTCGAACGGGAACGCCTGTTCCTCGAGCAGCAAGTCGTATTGCTCGAGCGCCTCGGCGTCGAGATCCTTGGGCCGTTCCGACTCCATCAGGTCCCGGCTGAACTGCTGGTATACCTCGCCCAGCCTGAACGTCGCTGCCGTGGTTACCTCCGCAATGCCGTATTCGGCCGCCTTGCCATAGGCGGACAGCACGTCTTCCATCAGCGCCTTTTTGCGCCTGAGGCTTTCAGCGAGCGGCTGGGAAATCTTCGCGTGCAGGAAACGGTCACGCGCCGGTTCGGCGAGGTCGAGGGTCGCTTTTGCGGCCAGGTAGCGGGTGCGATCCGAGCGCTCCGCGCCGGCGCCGCGGTCTGCGCGCACGATTTCCTCAAGGCGTGCCTGGCGCGCGCGCTGATTGCCCGTATCCTCCGCAATCTGCAGCAGGCGGAAACGCGCTTCGATCGACTCCGAAACTGGCGTGGGGTATTGCTCGACGATTCCCGCCAGCACGCGTTCCTCACTGGCCGTCTGGTTTCCGGTTTTGTAGAGCTCGGCGGCTTTCCACAGGGCCTCGCGCCGGATCTCGTCACTGCCCGTTTCTTCGGCGGCGATGCGTTCGAACTCGGCGGCCGCCTCGACGCCCCTGCCGGATTCCATGTAGGTCACGGCGAGCTTGCTGGTCACGTCGGCGCCAAACCTGCTTTCGGGCCAGTCGCGGCGGAACGCCTGCAGAACAGTCGACGCGCGGTCCCAGGCCTTCAAGTTGATGAGGGCTGCCGCGGCGTCATACTCGGCGGTTTCGCGCACCGCGGAGTCCGGCACCGCCTGGCCCAGGCGTGTGAAGTGCTGGACGGCGCTCTCCAGGTCGCCACTGTCCCGCGCAAGTTCGCCCTGTTTGTAGATCGACGATGCGATGCGGTCGCTGATTGCCTGTTGCGCTTCTCTGTCACCTGGAGGCGTCAGCGGCCTCAGCTGGTAGTAGGCGTTTTCCGCGTCGGCGAAGCGGTTCAGATCGAACTGCGAGTGCGCGATAACCGTCCAGGCGGTACGAGCGTGGTCTCCGCTCACGGGTGGCGACTTGTTCACGGCAGTTTGTGCAACGGCGATCGCGAGGTCGAACTGCCCCTGTCCGAACAGGTCTTCGGCGACAGTCGTCAGTACCGCGCCGGATTCCGCATGCTCCGGATGGGCATCAGCGAACCTGAGGCCGCTGTCGAGATATCTCGCATGCCATTCGCGTCGCGCCGAACCCTCGAGTGACTCCTCATGCGCGCGGTACGACAACAGCGCAGCGTAGGCAGCTTCGCGGGAATGCTCGTGGAACGGATACGCGTAGGCGGTTTGCTCGTATTCCTCGGTAGCCGATTCGAAGTCCCGGCTTTCGAACAGGATCTCGGCCAGCAGGAAGTTGGTGTTCGCACTGTCGGCCAGGCCAGGGAAATACGCGAGATACTTCCGATACCACAGCGCGGCCTGCTGGTAATCGGCCTGCTTGCGGTGCTTCTGTGCTTCGGCGTGGTAGTACTGGGCCAGGTCATTGAGATTTGCTTTGAGGTGGTCCTTTACCGCGGTGTTGCCTTCCTCGGGATTGCGCGCCCAGAACGGGCTGTCCATGCCGTAACGATCGACGAAGCTCTTTTTGCCGTCCAGAACGAGCGTCGGGAACTCGCCAAGCTTGTACGCTTCGATGACCTCCACCTGCAGCAGCGGCGCCTTGGGGTGGTGCGGATCTTCCAGCACGAAGCTCTCGTAAGCGTCGGCCGCGTCGACGTAACGTTCCTTCTCCAGGTAGAGATCGCCGAGGTTCATGAAAATGACGTAGCCGTATTCGGGGTAGCCACGATCCTCGAGATACGAGGCAATACTTCTGGGCCCGTCCATGTAGGAGAAGCTGATGCTCAGAACACGGAACGTGTCTTCGACAAGTTCCCTCTCGGCGCGGCCCAGATCCTCGAGCCGTTCGTCCCCTGCGGACAATTCGAGACCACGGATCTTGCGGTCCAGCAGTCCGAAGAATGGATCGAGGCTCTCCTCATGTCGCGCCAGCTTGAACCGCGACCATCCCAGCTTGTAGAGCGACTGCTCATAGAACCGCGACCCCTCCCCAAACCCGACAACGGCGCTGTAAGCGGATTCCGCCGCTTCATAGTCCTTTTGCAGGAACAGCATTTCGCCGCGCCTGAACTGTATTTCGTCGATGCGCGCATGGTCCGGATAACGCTCCACCAGGTCGTTGAGGACGGCCAGCGCTTCGTCGGTTCGACCCGCGATCTCGTACGCTCGCGCAAGCTGGTAAAGGACAGCATCATTTCGTCGGTAGTCCGGATAAGCCTCCAGCAATTGCTGGAACAGCGACACCGCATCGTCGAAGCCGGACGACCCGAGAGCGTCGATGTTGCTGGACAACTGCGTTGCTTCCGCTGCTTCCAGTTCAAGATCGCCCAGGCGTCGCATCGCTTCGGCGCGCAACAACGGGTCATCCGACACGAGGTCCAGGAAGCCGCGATAGTTTTCGCGCGCCTTTTCATTGCTGCCGGCGATGACCCCACCAGGCTGAATTTCCACAGTCCGGCCTTCCAGGCTCGCGATCGTGCCGCGATCGTCCGCCGCGGCCGAAGCAACGAGCAACAGCGCACAGACCGCGAGAGACCGGTGGATGCGCGGAGCGATCACGGCGTGCTGCTCCCAAACGTCGAAGACCTGTCGTAGATCGCCGCAAGCGCGAACCGCGCCTGAATCGTGTACGACTCCAGGCGGCCTTTCTGCGCCTGAAGCTCTTCCACGGCCACCTTCTGGAGAAATGCCCGGTGTCCCGCCATCGTCGCATCGACTCGGCGCTGTAAAGCATGGATCTGCGGGTTCAGGCCTTCGATTCTCCCGTTGAATTCAGCGAACAGCATCGGTTCATTCTGCATGGAGGTGTCAACGCTGCGCCTCGCGCGCTGGGTCTCGACCAGTGCTTCACCCGCCTGCCGGAGATTTCGACGGATTTTCCATAGCCTGTTGTTGAATTCCCTATCCAGGTTCCACTGCAACACGCCCTTCAGCAAGGCAATTTTCTTTCTGACCTCCCGCGCTTCCGGGGTGTCTGCGGCGAGCGCCGGATTTCGCTCTAGCGCGACGATCTCGCCCCACATTTCAAACTCTTGCGGTGTGGCGAGCGCCAGTGAATCGCTGCTCCGTTCGATTCCGTTGAGTTTCGCATCGAGGTCGAGTTTCCGGTCGACCAGCGCTTCGATGTCCGCGGCTGCCAGGCTTGCTGTTGCCACCGGCAGTCGCTCCCGCCAGGCGAGTTCGCGCGTGTCCAGCATGCTCTCGAATACACCGATGCTCTCCTGCCACCCCGCAAGATTTCGCGAAAGGTAACGGAGGTCACGGTAGTTCTTGAGAGCCTCCTGGAACTTGTGGGTCGCGAGCAGGTGATACAGGTACCGCGATTCCGTTCCTTCCGGCAGATCATCCAGCTTCCAGTACCAGCCGGTGGCTTTGTCCATGTCCGCCACGAGGAATTTGTCGATCAGAGCACCCTGCTCGATCCGCTCGATTGTCTGGTCTATGCGCCGGGTCTCTTCGTGGAATGCCGCGATTGCGCTGACGTAATGATCGGCAGCCTGGCCAACCGAATCGAGCTTGGCCATGGCGTACGGGATGGCCAGCATCGACTCCTGCACTGCCGAATCGAGCAGGTCCCTGCCGCCGAGTTCCATCCACGGAATCAGGGCCCGGCGGTAGTCGGCGGCCTCGGCATCCGCCCACCCGACGCCGAGCAGCGCTTTGTTGGAGAACGGGCCTTCGAGCCTCACTCGCTGCAGCAGCGGTTTCGCGGCGAGCGGCTGGCTGGCCTGGAGATAGGCGTACCCGAGCGCGAGGTTTGCCTTGTCGCGCAATGCACTCAGTTCCTCGTTGTACGGGCGCAGGTTACCGACGGCGTCAAGCATTGCCGACGCGTCCTCGACGCGCCCGCTGCGGACCATCGCGACCCCCAGGTTGAACCTGGCGTAGTTGGCCCACTCCGTCTTCCCTTCCCAACCTGAAAGCTCGGCAATCGCCTCATCGTACTCACCGCTGTCGATCAGGATCTGCGCATGCAGCATCCGATGCTCGGCCGCCAGAGCGTCGGGAAGGATGCCTTTGATATTGCCGAGTGCTCCCAGGGATTCGTCGAGGTAGCCGCGCTGATACCAGATCTTTGCGAGAAAAAACCACGTACGGTCGCGAACCTCCGGAGCAGTGTTCCCCGCGAGCAGGCGTTCGAAGATCTCGGCGGCCCGCAGGTGATGTCCGTACGAAAGATACAGGCCGCCCAGCAGAAGGTCGGCCTCATCGTCGTGATTCTCGAGCTGCGAACGCTGCTTCGCTGCCAGCAGGCGCACTATCGCGGGAAAATATTCTTCCTGATAGAAATAGAAAAGGATCTCGCCGTAGTGCGCATCCTTGACGACAGCCGGTTGGCCTACGCCTTCACCCCGAGCGGCCGGCGACAGGCAGACGGCAGCAATGAGGCCCCACAGCGCAGTCGTGATGGAGTGACGACGATGCAACGATCACTCCCATTCTTTAATGGCGAATTCTGGCTGCTGTTTCGATGCGCGGTCGGTTATTTCCAGTTCGAGGTACTTGGCGCCGATGCCTTTGTTGAAGCTCATTGTTGCGCCGCGGCGGTACTCTCGGACGTTCGGGCCATGCCCCGTGAATATCGCGACGAGTTCGTGCTCGCCGACTTTGAGATTGCCCATGTGCACGCGGTGTACTCCGCCGCGAAGCAAAGCGCCGAGTTCGCGCTCGGTATAAAGATAATTGGCGACTTCCTTGCCGTCGATTTTCAGGTTTACGGAATCCAGCGCGAAGTACTCGCCGACGTCCATCGAAATGAAAAAGGCGACCTGCGAGTTGGCAGGAAACAGAAGTTCTTCCTCCAGCAGGAACAGGTCGCGGTTCAGCTCGAGAACTTCCTCTTTCAGGGACTGGACTTCTTCGTCGAGACTGCGAAACTCCCCGGACCCGGCGGAAGCGCCGTCGACGGCGCCCGCACCGGCCGCAGCGGCAGGACCGAGCTGCTGCGCAGATGCGGCAGCATGGGCGAATACCAGCCACACGCAGAAAGTCGCGAGTCCGAAGCTTCTTTTCACTGACACAACTGTTCTCCTGCCCCGTTCCCTGCGCCGGAATCGCCTCGAACCGTCCCTTTCGCTCTACTCGCGCAGCAGCGAGCGAATCTCGGTCAGGTATTTTTCTTCGTATCCCGGCTTGTAACCGAGATGGACGTGGCGGACCTTGCCCTCCCGGTCGACGAGCACCGTCACCGGCATGGCCTCTACCTGGTAAAGTTTGCTTACTTCCTTGCGCTCATCGAACAGCACGGGAAAACTCACACCGAGTTCCTCCGCCATTTGCATCGCACGGCTGGAGTCGTCGTCGATGTTCACGCCGAGCAGGCTGAACCCGACGCGCTCGTAACGTGTGTAAAGATCGTCGAGCAACGGCATTTCCTGGCGGCATGGTCCGCACCAGGTCGCCCAGAAGTTGATCATCACGACCTTGCCGCGATACTCGCTCAGACGCATGTTCGTGCCGCTGGCGCTCTTCAATACGAAATCAGGCGCTTCCTGTCCCGCAAGTCCGGAAGAAGCAAGACTGCTGCCTGCAAAGAGCCCGGGCACCGCCACGAGCAAGAGACCGAGCAATACGACTTTCATCCGTTTCATGATTGCGTCCTTTTTTGTCGCTCGCCATGGTGACAGCCCAGGTCCGGTTGGGGCCGTGACCACCGTCACAAATGATTGCTCCTGCCTGAACATAAGGCGTCTCCGAACGGCGACGGGTCGCCGTAGCGCGGGACGAAAAGTGCGTGGGTAAACTCGCCGAGGTCATTCCGCGAAAGCTGGAATCCGTCAGTTCAGCCCGTGCAAACAGACAGCTTCGACAATGACCGCAGGAATGGTGTGCTTTGGCAACCTGATGGCCGGCGTCACGACTGTAGCGAATGGTGCAGCGAAGTGCAGCGTTAGAGGTTCTGGTCGGGGGGACGCAAGCCGTCGGAATAGAACAGCCTGCCTTCGGCGTCGATGACGATGCCCTCGTAGTCGGGCAGTGTCGCGATCAGTCGCAAGCCCTGGTCTACGCCCATCACGAACACGGATGTCGAGAGCGCGTCGGTGATGACGGCATCCGGACCGACAATGGTCGCGCTGTGTACACCGTTGGCAGGTTCGCCGGTGGCGGGTTGAAGGATGTGGTGGTAGCGCTTGCCGTCTTCCTCGAAGTATCGCTCATAATCGCCGGAGGTCGAGATTGCCTCGTTCTCGAGCGGAATCCGCACGGATACCTCGCCGTCCTTGCGCGGGTCCCTCACGCCGACGACCCAGGGCTGGCCACGGCGGTCGCCCACGAGGCGTGAATCGCCGCCGGCAGTGACGATGGCGTGACGGATCCGCAGTTTGCGCAGGATGCTCGCGCCACGTTCGACGGCATATCCCTTGGCGATGCCACCAAGATTGATTCGCACACCGGGCCGCAGGAAATGGATCGACTTGGTCGCCGCGTCGGTCTGCACCAGGCGATAGTCGATGTGTCTCAGCTCCTGCTCGATCGTTTCTTCGTCGGGGCGCTGCCGGTTTCGAAAATCGTAGTGCTGCCCGACGCTGTCGTAGGTGATGTCGAAGGCGCCGCGCGTCAGGATGGACATGTCCAGGGAGCGCACGATCAGGTCATACAGTTCGGCTCCGGCTGGCACCGCGCGGTCGGCGGCGTCCCGATTGATCTCGGAGATCCGGCTGTCCTCCTTGTAGGTGCTCATCAGCTCATCGATACGCACCATTTCCGCGAACACGGCTTCGATGGCGGCCTGACCGTCGATCGCGTCGTCCCGCCACAACTGGATGCTGATCTCGGTGCCCATAAGGGCCCTGCTGTCGCCGATCCACTCCGCGCTGGCCGTCAGGCACGAACCGGCCAGGCCGGCGACCAGGGCCAACGTCACCAGAAGCGACCGGACTGCCGGGGCCACCGACGGCGTCTTTTCTCGCACCATCGCGTATAGTGTTGGCGCGGTACGGCGGTTATCCTTGCGGCAAAGTCGAGATATCGGGGAGGTGGGTTGTGGCGTCATTTCTGGTTTTCCTCGCGATAATCGTCGCGGTAATCGCCTACGGAATCGCGATCTATAATAATCTCGTCAACTCGCGAAATCGCGTCAAAAATGCATTTGCCCAGATCGACGTCCAGCTGACCCGGCGGTACGACCTGATACCGAACCTCGTCGAAGCCGTGAAAGGCTACATGAAACACGAGCGGGAGACTCTCGAGGCCGTGATCAAGGCAAGGAACGCCGCGGTGTCGAGCCTGGATGCAGCCAAGGCAGACCCCGCGAACGCCGAAGCCATCAAAAAGCTCGGCGCCGCCGAGGGGCTGCTCGGCGGTGCGCTCGGTCGGCTGTTTGCACTGTCGGAAGCTTACCCCGATCTCAAGGCGAACCAGAACATGATGCAGTTCCAGGAGGAACTCGCGAGCACCGAAAACAAAGTGGCGTTCGCGCGGCAAGCCTTCAACGATTCCGTCCTTGCCTACAACAACTCGGTCCAGAATTTCCCCAACAACATCATCGCCGGCATGTTTCGGTTCGAGGATGCCAGTTTTCTCGACATCGATACCGAGCAGAAGCGCGAGGTGCCGGAGGTTGCCTTTACCTAGTACTCTAGACCGCGCGAGCGATGTGTGTGCGCATTTCGGGATTGCCCCTGGTGGCACCTGTAGTTGCGACCAGGAGTTACGCAGTCGCTGAACGCAGCATCGATCCTCTCCGTCGGTGAATTTCTTCGAAGCACAGGATCGGGCCCGCCGCGCGACTCGCAGGCTGATCGTCGTTTATGCGATCGCCACCGTCCTGATCGTCGCCGGCGTCACGCTCGTGGTCGGGACGGCTCTCTACACTCTCGGATCGCCGGGGCACATCCCACAGCCCGCGGTGCTCATCGCAACCGCCGCGCTCGCGACACTTCTCATCGTCGGATCCACCCTGTACCGAACCGCTGCACTTTCCGCCGGCGGAAGCCGTGTCGCAACGGACATGGGCGGGACGCCGGTCCCGCCGGACGTGCAAGATCCACTCAGGCGCCGGTTGCGAAACGTCGTGGAGGAAATGGCAATCGCGTCCGGCGTGCCCGTTCCCGACATCTACGTACTCGAGAGCGAAAGCGGCATCAATGCTTTCGCGGCTGGCTACACACCGGGCGACGCGGCGATCGCAGTGACCCGCGGCGCACTCGACGTTCTCAACCGTGATGAATTGCAGGGAGTCATCGCGCACGAGTTCAGTCATGTGTTGAATGGAGACATGCGAATCAACATTCGCATGATGGGCGTCCTCTTCGGCATCATGGTGCTCAGCATAATCGGCCGAATCGTCCTGCGGGGCGGGTATCACAGTGGCGCAGCCCTGAGCCGACGAAACCGGGGCGCGCCCGCGGTCGTGGCCATCGGCGCAGGGCTCGTGATCCTGGGCTGGATCGGCGTCTTTTTCGCGAGGCTCATCAAGGCGGCGGTTTCACGCCAGCGCGAGACGCTCGCGGATGCCTCCGCGGTCCAATTCACCAGGCAGACCCAGGGGCTCGCCAACGCGCTGAAGAAGATCGGCGGTTATTCCGAGAGGTCCTACCTGCGTGCCGCGGATCCGGAAGAAGTGAGCCACATGCTGTTTGCGCGCGGCAGCCGTCGTCTGGCATTGCTGTTCGCTACGCATCCGCCCTTAGTGGAACGGATCAAGGCACTCGATCCCGCGTTCCGCGAAGAGGATTTTCCCAGGATCGTCCCGCAACCGCGGGGCGCACAGGAAGCTTTCGCAGCCGGAGACGCCCCGCTCGCGTCGGGACTCGCGAGTCCCGCCGGTCCCGACCCGTGGGCAAGCGGCCACGCGATCTCGGACATGGTCGGTAGTCCGGACGTGCGTCGGATAGATTTCGCCGCGCAACTGAGGCGTTCGATCCCCGAGTCCCTCTATGCCGCCGCACACTCGGAACAGGCGGCGCTGCTGTTGACGCTCGCGTTGGTACTCGACAGGTCTGGCAGGCACATCGACCGGCAGTTACACCAGATCGGTGAACGGTTGGGCCGCGGACGAACGCTGCTCGTGCGGCGATATTACGATCAGTTGCTCGAGGCAGGAGCGGGTTATAACCTGCCACTGCTCGAAATCGGTTTCCCTGCACTGAAGCGGCGACCTGCCCTCGAGCTTCAGTTCCTCATCGACCTGGTGCACCGGCTCGTCGAAACGGACGGTGAAGTCGATCTCTATGAGTATTGCTTTTACCGTGTTCTCAGCGGAAGCCTGCGTCAGTCGATCGACCCATCGCGCTCCGCACCGACCGATCATGTGTCAAGGCGCGCGATCCGGCGGGCGGCGTTGCAGCTTCTCGGGATCCTCGCGAAGCACGGGGATGACGATCCCGCCCGACGCGAGGCCGCCTTGCGGGCGGGCGTCGCAGAACTCGGCGACTGGGCCGGCGGCAGTGCCGAGATCCCGCCGCATGCCAATACGGTGGCGGAACTCGATCGGTGCCTGGATATTCTGCGACACATCGACCTCGGTGGACGCAGCAGGCTTATCGAAGCGTTGAGCGCGACCATTCGCCATGACCGAAAGATGACGGTGATCGAGGCGGAACTGATGCGGGCGATTTGCGCCGGCCTCGACTGTCCGCTCCCACCCCTGATTACGACCAATCCGCTTGCGCCAACGGATCTGGGGGCCGGCGCCACCGATCGCAGAGAACGGGAAGTGCCGGAGTGAATAAATGAACGGCCGCGGAAAATGAAACGGATATAAGCGGGGACACGGTACTTAGCGCTGCGCAATTGGCGTATCATGTGTCGCGTTTATGGAACTCCGGAGGGGATACCGACTCTCCTGGACATACCGGGCACGACAACTGGGGCAGCTCTTCGACGTATCCTGTCAGAGCTTCAGAACTTCGCCTACTTTCGGAAATCATCATGCGCATACGCCGAGCATATTCATTTATTTTGCTGTCCATCGTGATCGCAATGCCGGCCGCGGCCGCAACACCGGAAGAAGAGCGGGTGGCGGCGGCGACGGACGTCATTGACCAGTTACTCCGCATTCCCGAGAAATCGGTCCCGGACGTCCTGCTATCCCGGGCCTACGCGATCGCCGTCATACCGAATGTGGTCAAAATAGGCTTCGGACTGGGCGCGAGGCGTGGCAAAGGCGTCCTCGTGGTTCGTCAGGACAACGGCACCTGGAGCAATCCCGCCTTCGTCACGCTGACCGGCGGCAGTTTCGGCTGGCAGATCGGCGCCCAGTCGACCGATATCATTCTCGTATTCAAGACCCGGGAAGGCGTTGACAACATTTCGAAAGGCAAACTGACCCTGGGCGCCGACGCCTCGATTGCCGCGGGTCCCGTGGGACGCCACACCGGCATCGCGACGGACATCGAGTTCCAGGCCGAGGTATTTTCCTATTCGCGAAGCCGGGGACTTTTCGCCGGTGTCGCCCTGGAGGGTGCGGGCGTCACCATGGACCGATCCGCAAATGCAGCGTTCTACGGGTCGCCGGACATCACTCCGGACCAGATTTTCGCGAGTTCCGGGAATTCGGCGCCCGCAGTCGCGAACAACTTCGTGCAGGTTTTGTCGGCCGAGACCCGGGCGCTGCCGTCACAGCCGGGAATGGATGCCGCAGACGGGCCCGAAAATTCCTCCCGATCCTCCCTGAATGCATCGGAACCCGCAAACCGCGGGGCGGAACCGTCTCCCGCTGTGAGGACCTATGGCATCGGCGAGCCTGACGCGGCGGCCGACGAGGAAGACAAACTGTACGACAATTAGCTGCCCTGGCTCGGTCACAAGGGCCGCCTCCGCGCACGTCGGGCTAGTTCTGAGACTCTTCCTGACGGCGCCTGAGCTCCTCGCGAACAGTCTCGAGATCCGTAGCGGCCGGCTGCTGAGCCGGCTCGGGACTTGAGGCCGCGCCAGAAGCGGGTTCTGCGGGTTGCGGATCGACTTGCGACGGCTGACCGGCCGCGATTGCGGAAGCGCCTGGAGCGGAATCGAGAGGAGGATCGACCGTACTGCCTTCCTGCGGGTCATCCTGCTCGGCAGGGTCCGCAGATTCGGGCGGGTGGTCTTCGCGTGGCAGGGGCTCGAACTCCCCGTAGTACTCGGCTTCTTCCCTCTTCCTTTGTTCTTCCTGCGCCCGACGCCTTGCGTCTGCTGCGGCCTGTTGCGCGCGCCTCAGCGCCTGCCGTTTCCGTTCCGATTCCGCTTCGAGTTCCTGGCGGCGCGCTTCCTCTGCAGCCTTTGCGATACTGCCGACCGCGTCTCGCGCGTTGACGCATTCTGCATCGTACCTGCTCGCGGCGCGGTCCTGGCCGCAGCGGACAATTGTCGCTTCGAGCAGAATGGGATCCTCCATGAAATCCGCAACGGAATGCGGAGGCGGCTCCTCTCCACACGCTGCCAGTGCCAGTGCGCCGAGGCATATCAATGGAATGCTACTGCGTCTCATCGTCGCGAGCGCGACCCTGATGTAAAAGTATCGCGATAATAGCATCGCCGGTGCCGGGTGCCAGCGTTGCCATTTCCGTACTGGGCGCCAGTACCAGGTGCCAGCCTTGCCGTTGTCGCCATTTCGAACAGAAATGGCAAGGCTGGCACCCGGTGGTATAGTGGCGCGCCATTACAGCCGTTGCGGTTGCTTTCGGGGGATGCTGAGCACGTGTCAGAGACCAGCCAGTTCTCGCTACTTCGCCAGCGCCGGTTTGCCCCTTTCTTCCTGACCCAGTTTCTCGGGGCATTCAACGACAATGTCTTCAGAAACGGCCTGGTCATCCTGATCACTTTTCAGGGCGTCCGGATCTCGGGCATGGACGCGCGGCTGCTCGCGAATGTCGCCGGCGCGCTGTTCATATTGCCGTTTTTCCTGCTCTCGGCAACGGCCGGCCAGCTGGCGGACAAGTACGAGAAATCCATGCTGATCCGCCGCATCAAGCTTTTGGAAATTGCACTGATGCTCCTCGCGGCGTTTGCCTTCGTCGTGGAAAGCTACACCTCGTTGCTGCTCGTGCTGTTCCTGATGGGGCTGCAGTCCACGCTGTTCGGGCCCGTAAAGTACGCGTATCTCCCGCAGCAGCTCGAAACCGGCGAGCTGGTGGGCGGGAACGCGCTGGTCGAATCGGGCACCTACCTCGCAATCATTCTCGGCCTGATGGCAGGAGGCATCGCAGTTGCGATCGACCAGGGGGAGCACGTGATCCTCTCCGCCTCTCTGATCCTTATTGCAATTCTCGGTTACGTCGCAAGCCGTGGCATTCCCTTGACCCGTGCTGTCGATCCCGGGCTCGAAATCAGCTGGAATCCGTGGAGGGAAACCCGCCGCATCGTCGGCTTCGCCCGCGAACGCCGCAGTGTCTTCCTGTCGATCCTCGGCATCTCGTGGTTCTGGTTCTTCGGTTCGGCCCTGACGTTCCAGATCCCTGCCTACGCACTGGGGATCCTGAGCGGCGGCGAAGAAGTGACGACAGTTCTGCTGGTCGCCTTTGCGGTCGGAGTGGGCGCGGGGTCTTTGCTCTGCGAGAAGCTGTCCGCTCACAGGATCGAGCTGGGCCTGGTGCCCTTCGGCTCCATCGGTCTCAGTGTATTCGCAATCGACGTGTATTTCGCCCAACCCGCCGCAAGTCCTGTCGCACTCCAGTCGCTCGGGGAATTTCTTGCCCGACCGGAAAGCCTGAGGGTTCTCGTGGACCTTGCGTTGCTCGGCGCTTTCGGCGGACTTTACAGCGTGCCCCTCTACGCGATGATTCAGGAGCGCGCGGAACGCCAGCATTTGTCGCGCATCATCGCCGCGAACAATATTTTGAACGCGTTGTTCATGGTGGCGGCAGCCGTGCTCGCGATTTCGCTCCTGAACGTAGGCGTCTCCATTCCGCAATTCTTCCTTGTGCTGGCGCTACTCAATGCCGTCGTTGCCATCTATATCTATACGCTTCTTCCGGAATTCCTGATCCGGTTTGTCACCTGGATCCTCATCAATACGTTGTATCGGATACGGGCGACGGGGCTCGAAAACATTCCGCGCGAAGGTCCGGCAGTACTGGTGTGCAACCACGTGAGCTTCGCCGACGCGCTAGTGGTCGGCGGCACCGTACGAAGGCCCGTTCGATTCGTCATGTATTACAGAATCTTCGAGATTCCTGTGCTGAAGTTCCTGTTCAAAACGGCTAAGGCAATACCGATTGCCTCGGCAAAGGAAGACGAGGCGCTGCTGGAGGAAGCGTTCGACAGGATCGATGCGGAGCTGGAAAGCGGAAACATCGTGTGTATCTTTCCCGAAGGCGCGATCACGCGAGGCGGCGAAATACAACGGTTCCGGCCAGGCGTCGAGAGGATCATCGAGCGGCGCCCCGTCCCGGTGATCCCGATGGCGCTGGGAGGCCTATGGGGAAGCTGGTTCAGCCATCGCAATAACGGAGCGCTGCGGCGCATCCCGGGTCGTCTTTTCCGGCGAGTCAACCTCCGCTTTGGCGAGCAGGTTCCGCCGCACGAGGTGTCTGCGGGGGGACTGGAACTGCTGGTGCGCACGTTGCGCGGCGATAACCGCTGATCTAGTACTCTGTCAAGGTGATATTGATGGATTCAGTTGGTCTGTCAGCGTTTCTGGCAAGGCGCGGCTCGCCGCGAATGGCCAGCCCTTCGCAAGAGTCGCAACGCCGCCAGGGGCGCTGACAGACCAACCCTTCGGGCGCCCCTCTCGTGTCCCGCCGCGGCGTTGCGCCGCTTGGCA
>Ga0268386_10000464_pt1 | contig 25754 bp, 24 predicted proteins | sample RVTome_15_FD_200260 | JGI IMG/M metagenome (GOLD analysis project Ga0268386, IMG submission 200260) | Soil microbial communities from uranium-contaminated site in the Upper Colorado River Basin, Wyoming, United States - RVT150D86... ... | reverse complement strand
GAGCCTGCTGATCGACACGTACGACACCGACCGCGGCACGCAGCATGCCGTCGAGGTCGCGCGGGAGCTCGCCGGCCGCGGCATCAAAGTCCGTTCTGTCAGGATCGACAGCGGCGAGCTCGCAGAGGAGGCGCGGCGGGTACGTGCGATTCTCGATGCGGGCGGCTTTCCAGAGATCGAGATCATCGCGAGCGGCGGACTCGACGAGCACGCGATCGATTCACTGACACGCCGTGGTGCGCCGATCGATACGTTCGGCATCGGCACGCGCCTCGATGCCTCGAGCGATGCACCGACGCTCGACTGCGCTTACAAGCTGCAGGAATACGCCGGCGAGCCGCGACGCAAACGCTCCGCCTGGAAGGAAACCTGGCCCGGACGCCGTCAGGTGCATCGTCAGTACGATCAGCATGGCCGGATTGCGATGGATGTCGTCGGCTGCGCGGACGAGCTGATCGAAGGCAAGGCGCTGCTGCAACCGGTCATGCTCCATGGCCGCCGTCTCGCCGAGCCGCCGTCGCTCGACGCGATCCGCCATCACGCGACCAGCGAGTTTCAGACACTGCCGATGGGACTGCGCTCGCTCGAGCACGGTCCGCACCCCCCGGTCAGAATCTCGCATGGCCTGCGTACGCTCGCGAGCGAGCTCGATCGCCAGACCCATTGATCGGCGTCGGCTCAGTCCCAGGCGATCTGGACGCGCCGGTTGCGCCGACCTTTGCTCTCGACCTTGGCAACGACGACCGGGCCGATTTCGCCGGTCCGGCGCACATGCGTGCCACCGCAGGGTTGCAGATCCACCCCCGGGATTTCCAATAGCCGGATCGTGCCCGCACCCGTCGGCGGTCGCACCGACATCGTGCGTATCAACTCCGGCGCCGCTGCGAGCTCGGCAGCGCTGATCCAGCGCGACTGCACCGGATGATCGGCTCGAATCAGCGCGTTGAGCGCCTCGGTGACCGCCGCCTTGTCGATCTCATCCTGGCAATCGAAGTCGAGCCGACTGCGTTCGGCGCCCACCTGTCCGCCGGTCACACCGTATTTCAGGATGGCACCGAGCAAGTGCAGGCAGGTGTGCATGCGCATGTGAGCGTAGCGTCGCTCCCAGTCGATCGTGGCGACGACGCGCTCGCCTGACGCGAACGGCTGCGCGCCCGACTCGATCACGTGCACGATCTCGGCACCCTCACCCTTGCGCGCGTCGACGACGCGGACGACGCGCCCTTCCTCATTGCGCAGAGTGCCGGTATCGCCCGGCTGTCCTCCGCCCAGGGCGTAAAAGACCGTGCGGTCGAGCACGAGCCCGCTCTCGCCGACCGACGTCACGGTGGCCTCTGCCGACTGCAGGTACGCATCCGATTCGTAAAGTCGCTCGGTCATGGCTCTCACCCTTCAACTGCATCGTGCCCACGACAGGTGCGCAGATTACCGCCTGGCCCGCAACTCGAGTGGCGATTTGGCGGGTTGCGCCTGCCGATCCGGCACGCTAGTCTCCGGCCCCATGCGTCGCCGTCAGCACAAGAAGGTTCTGCCAGCTCCCGGCAGCCCGCTGCTGCGTGCGCGCCTGCACCTGCGCCGCCCGGCGCCATAACACCGCCTCTTTGCGTTCCACGCGACGCAACCAGACCTGAATCCGTTTGCCGCCCGCCGCTGGCGTGGGCGTGAAGGCCGTCCGGCGTCACCGCGGCGGCCGCATCGAGGACATCGCCATGTTGCAGGATCCCCGCTCCAAATATCGACCGTTCACGCCGGTTCCATTGTCGGACCGCACCTGGCCGGATCGCGTGATCAGCACTGCACCCGTCTGGTGCAGCGTCGACCTGCGCGACGGGAACCAGGCGTTGATCGAGCCAATGAACGCGGCGCGCAAGCGGCGCATGTTCGCGCTGCTGGTGCAGACCGGCTTCAAGGAGATCGAAGTCGGGTTTCCGGCCGCTTCGCAGACGGACTTCGATTTCGTCCGCGAGCTGATCGAACAGGCGCTGATTCCATCCGACGTCACGGTACAGGTGCTGACGCAGGCGCGCACGGATCTGATCGAGCGCACGTTCGAGGCCCTGCGCGGCGCGGCGCGTGCGATCGTGCACCTGTACAACTCCACGTCCACGGTGCAGCGGCGGGTCGTCTTCGGCCTGGATCGACAAGGCATCGTCGATATCGCCGAGCGAGGCGCCCGCTGCGTGCTCGAATGCGTGCAGCGCGCTCCGGAAACCGACTGGATCCTGCAGTACAGCCCGGAGAGTTTCACCGGCACCGAGCTCGATTTCGCGGTCGAGATCTGCGACGCAGTGACCGACGTGTGGCAACCCACTGCGGCCGCGAAGGCCATCATCAATCTGCCGGCCACCGTCGAGATGTCGACACCGAATGTCTACGCGGATCAGATCGAGTGGTTCGCACGCCACGTTGCACGCCGCGATGCGCTGGTGCTCTCAGTCCATCCGCACAACGATCGCGGCACGGCAGTCGCGGCGGCGGAGCTGGCGGTCTTGGCGGGCGCCGAGCGGGTGGAAGGGACCCTGTTCGGCAACGGCGAGCGCACCGGCAACGTCGATCTCGTGACGCTGGCGCTCAACTTGTACACACAGGGTGTCGACCCCGGTCTCGATTTTTCGCACATCAACGAAACTGCACGCACCGCCGAGTACTGCAACCAGCTGCCTGTTCATCCGCGGCATCCGTACGTCGGAGACCTCGTGTTCACGGCGTTCTCCGGTTCGCATCAGGACGCGATCCGCAAGGGATTCGCAGCACGGCAGCAGAGCGACGCCTGGGATGTGCCGTATCTGCCGATCGATCCGCGAGACCTCGGCCGCACCTACGAGTCGGTGATTCGCGTGAACAGCCAGTCCGGCAAGGGTGGCATCGCGTTCCTGCTCGAACGCGACTTTTCCCTGGCGATGCCGCGCCGCCTGCAGATCGAGTTTTCTCAGGTCGTGCAGTCCGCAGCGGACGCAAGCGGCAAGGAGCTCTCATCAGCAGAAATCTGGTCGCTGTTCGAGCGTGAGTATCTCGATCCCGACGGTGCCTACACCTATCGCAGTCACCAGCTCACGACGGCCACGGACGGCTCCGGGCAGGAGCGGCTCGCATTGCGGCTGCGGTATCAGGGCCAGGGTGCGGTGTTGACGGGCAGCGGCAACGGTCCGATCGACGCCGCCATCGATGCGCTCGGGCATGCGGCGGACGTGCTCTCCTATGAGGAGCACTCGATCGGTCGCGGCAGCGGCGCGCGCGCCGCGGCGTTCGTCGAAATCACGACGCCCGGGAAGGAGACGCTGTTCGGGGTCGGCATCCACGACAACATCGTCACGGCGTCGCTGCTCGCCGTGCTGTCTGCCGTGAACAGGGCCCTGCGGCGCGGTCTGCTCGATGAGGTCATGCCGACCGCGAGCACGGCACTCTGACAGGTTGTTGAAAGCAACGACCTGGACGTCATCGATGTCGCCAAGCCGTCCGTGGGCCGGGTGCAGACCGAGCTGCGCGAGATCCTGATCCGGTGACTTGGGCGTGTTACGACGTCTAGGTCTAGGCGTACATCGGCCGGCGATCACGCAGGCGCACCCAGCCGCGGACCACGCGGTAGATCAGCCAGATCGCGAGCAACGCAAAGGCGACGAAGAACACCAGGATGCCGAGTCCGAGCAGCGGCGTCAGGATCAGTGAGATCACTGCGATCAGAATCACCCACAGCGCCGTGTACCAGAACGTGCGGATCTGCCAGCTGAAGTGCGAGTCGAGCCAGGTCCCGCGCACGTCCCCGCGCCGCAGGTAATTCATGATCACCGCGATGATGGAGGGTATCCCCAGCAGGAACGCACCGACGATCGTGGGCGCACCGAGCACGCCAATCGCCACACTCGTCGCATGCAACGCATAGATGATGTGTGTGTAACTGACGAGCGACGCATCCACTGTTGCGGAGGCGCTCGGCGGTGAGACGCGATCGACTTCGGTCATGTCGACTCCCAGTTCCGCAATTCGACGAGCAGCGCAGCCGCAGCCGCGCCTGCGCGCCCGTGAAATTCTAGAGGCTGCGTTCCCGCCAGCCAAATGGCGGGGCCGCAGTTACGACGCCGCCCCGCAGCCGGCGCCTAAGGTGCAGCGCTGTCCTGCTGCGACTGCCGGATCTGATGCTCGGCGTTCAGCCAGTCCGCGAGCTCGTTGCCCGGGGCGAAGCTGCGCTTTTCGGCGAGGAAATAGGCCGCCGTCGCAATCATCCGCTCGATTTCGGCGGCGCTCGGCTCTGTGAGAGCCGGCTCCGCGGCTGGTCGGGTCATCGCGGCCTTCTGTGGCACGGCCTTCTTTGCAGTTGCCGGCTTGACGACGCGAGTGCGCTTCGCGGGGGCCTTCTTTGCAGCGGCTGGCTTGGCGGATGCTGCGGTCTCGTGCGCGGGCTTGCGGGGCGCGCGGTTACGCGGCTTCGCGGTGCCGTTCGCAGGCCCGGGAATCTGGTCACGGTCACTGTGCGGGGTGTTGTCCATCAGACGCTCCATCCGTTCAAAAAAATCGATGTAGGCCGTCACGCCGACCCTTCAAAATTCGGCGCGCAGTATAGAGACTCAGCGTGAAAATTCGATGTCGCCGTTGGGCGACGCTGACCTATCAGCCGTGATCGTGCCCACCGGGTCCGTGCACGTGCCCATGGGACAGCTCCTCGCGCGTTGCCGCACGTACGTCGGCGACCTCGACCTCAAAGAGCAGGGGCTGGCCGGCGAGCGGATGATTGCCATCCACGGTCACCTGGTTGCCGGTGACACCGGTGACCACGACGGTGCGTGGACCCTGGTTCGACTCGGCCTGGAAGCGCATGCCGACCTGCACGTTCTCGACACCTTGAAAAGCGCTGCGCGGCACCTCCTGAATCAGGGCCGGGTCGTGCTCACCATAGCCTTCGGCCGGCGCCACCTTGACATTCAGCTTGTCACCCGTCGCCTTGCCCTCGAGCGCGCGTTCAAGCCCCGGAATCAGATTGCCGTGACCGTGCAGGTAGGCGAGGGCATCCGAATCGCCGGAGCTGTCGAGCACCTGGCCGGCGTCGTTGCGCAGCGTGTAATGGATATGGACGACCGTGTCGCGTGCAACCTGCATCAGTGAACCTCGCGGGAAATTTCTGGAGGGGAAGGAGAGGGCTCCATGCTACCTCCGAGGGCCCGGCCCGCCAAACGGAATCGGGCCCGGGTGATGTCCAGCTCGCGGTCGTGCTTCAGTACGACGGGCGGCGAGGAGCGCGCTCGTGGGCGACGAGCAGCGCCGCGATCGCGCAGCTCGCGAGTCGCGCCCGCACGCTGTCGGCACGGCTCGTGAGAATGATCGGCACCCGCGCGCCGACGACGAGCCCGGCGCTTTCGGCATTGGCCATGAAGGACAGGTTCTTCGCGAGCATGTTACCGGCCTCGAGATCCGGCACCAGCAGGACATCGGCCGCCCCCGCGACCGTCGAGCGGATGCCCTTCGTCTTCGCGGCCGCCATGCTGATGGCATTGTCCATCGCGAGCGGACCGTCGAGATCCCCGCCGGTGATCTGGCCACGGTCCGCCATCTTGCACAGCGCGGCCGCGTCGATCGTCGACGGGATCTTGTCCGTGACGGTCTCGACCGCCGACAGGATCGCGACTTTCGGCCGGTCGACGCCGAGCGCGCGCGCCAGATCGATCGCGTTCTGACAGATGTCCACCTTGTCCCGCAGGGACGGAAAGATATTGACCGCCGCATCGGTGACGAACAGCAGTTTCGGGTAAGTAGGCACGTCCATCACGAAGACATGACTGACCCGCCGCGCGGTACGCAGGCCGCCATCGCTGTCGACGACGAACTGCATCAGCTCGTCGGTATGCAGGCTGCCCTTCATCAGGAGCGCAACCTCGCCGCTGCGAGCCAGCTCGACCGCGCGCGCTGCCGCCGCATGGCTGTGGGGCTGATCGAGGATCTCGAGATCGCCGAGGTCGATGCCTTCGGCGACGGCGATGTTCTCGATGCGGCCACGCGGTCCGATCAGCACTGGCACGATCAGCCCGGCTCGCGCCGCTGCGACCGCCCCTTCGAGCGATGACGCATCGCAGGGATGCGCGACGGCCGTGGGCACCGGCAGCCTGCCCTTGCAGCGTTCGATCAGCTCCTCGAAATTGCGGTGGTCGTAGAACTGCACCTGCGGCATTTCCCCGCGCCAGGCGGCGGTGCGCGTGCGTGGCGGGCTGACCGTGGCAGTGCCGGTCACGACGACGTGATCGTGCTGATTCGTCGCGGTGCAATCGAGCACGACGGTCTGATCCACGTCATGTTTCTCGCGCACGACGACGGCCAGCTGCAGCGTGTCCCCGACTGCGACCGGCTCGACGAACTTCAGTGACTGGGCCCGGAACACCGTGCCCGGGCCGGGCAGAACACTGATCAGGACCGTGGCGAACATCGCCCCGGCCCAGACGTCGTAACCCGTGGTACCCGCAGTCATTCCTTCGGGCAGCTGTACGAGGCCGCGCGCCAGCGCGCTGACGAACGCTGCGTCATCAGCGCTCAACACGCGCTCGACCGTGACCGCGTCGCCGGGCTTCAGGTCCTCGAACGTTCGGCTCTCGAGCCGGTCCCGACCAGCATTCATCGGCGGCCGGACCGGATCGACCGCCGCGTTCTGTTCCGCGTCATCAGGGCGCCTCGTGAAAGAAATCCGCGGGCAAAGAACTGGCCCGCGATCGCAGGTTACTCGACGGTCACGCTCTTCGCGAGATTGCGAGGTTGGTCGACGTCGGTGCCTTTCAGCAACGCGCAGTGATAAGCGAGCAATTGCAGCGGAATCGTATAAATCGCCGGTGCCTGGAAATAGCTGACGTGCCGCGGCATCGTGATCACGGTCACGCCATCGGAGGGCTCGATGCCCGAGTCCGGGTCTGCGAACACGTAGAGCTCCCCGCCGCGGGCGCGAACCTCCTGCAGATTTGATTTCAGTTTCTCGAGCAGATCATTGTTCGGTGCGACCGTGATCACGGGCATATCGGCATCGACGAGCGCGAGTGGACCGTGCTTCAACTCGCCGGCCGGGTAGGCCTCTGCATGGATGTAAGAGATTTCCTTGAGCTTGAGCGCGCCCTCCATCGCAATCGGATGCAGTGCGCCGCGGCCGAGGAACAGGGCGTGGTGTTTGTCCGCGAAGCGCTCGGCGAGCTGCTCGATCGCGGGCTCGAGCTGCAAGGTCTTGTCGATCAGACCGGGAATCTCGATCAGCCGGGTTACGAGTCCGCGCTCGCGCTCAGGATCCGCGCCGTGGGACTTCGCAAGCGCGACGACCAGCAGACCCAATCCTGCGAGTTGCGTCGTGAACGCCTTTGTCGACGCGACGCCGATCTCCGGGCCCGCCCGCGTCAGCAGCACGAGCTCCGATTCGCGCACCAGCGAGCTCTCCGGCGCATTACAGATCGCGAGCGTCGACAAATAGCCGGACTGCTTCGCCATCCGCAGCGCCGCGAGCGTATCGGCCGTTTCGCCGGACTGCGAGATCGTCACGAACAGCGCATTCTTCGGCACGACCGGGTTGCGATAGCGGAACTCGCTCGCAATCTCCACGATGCAGGGCAGCCTGCAGATCTGCTCGATGAAATAGCGCGCCACGACGCCTGCGTGATAGCTCGTGCCGCAGGCCACGAGATGGACGGCTTCGGTATGGGAGAACACGCGGCTCGCCGCCGGTCCGAATGCCGCTTCGAGCAGGCGGCCACTCGCGACCCGCTCTTCGAGGGTCTGCGCAACGGCTTTCGGCTGTTCGTAGATCTCCTTTAACATGAAGTGGCGGTATTGACCCTTCTCGGCCGCGTCCGCCGCGAGCTCACTCTCGATCACCGCACGCTCGACCGTCTCGCCGTTCGCATCGATGATCCGCACGGCCGTCCGCCGGATCTCGGCGACGTCGCCTTCTTCGAGAAACACGAAGCGTCGGGTCACGGGCAACAGCGCGGCAACATCGGAGGCGACGAAGTTCTCGTCGATGCCTAACCCGATCACGACCGGACAGCCGGCCCGGGCGAGCACGATGCAGTCCGGGTCGGATTCTGCCAGGACGGCGAGCGCATACGCCCCTTCGAGTTCGGCGACCGTCGCGCGTACGGCACGGAAGAGATCGCCGAGGCGACCGAGGTGATGATGAACCCGGTGCGCGACGACTTCGGTGTCCGTTTCTGAGGTAAATTCGTAGCCGAGCCGCGCAAGGTCGGCGCGCAATTCTTCGTGGTTCTCGATGATGCCGTTGTGGACGATCGCAATCCCGTCGCGGGAGATGTGCGGGTGGGCATTGCGTTCGGACGGGACGCCGTGTGTCGCCCAGCGGGTGTGCGCGATGCCGAGATGTCCGTCCGCCGGCTGCGTCAGGAGTGCCTCCTCGAGCATCCTGACCTTGCCGACCGCACGCAGCCGCCGCATGTGACCGGTGCCGTTCAATACGGCGACACCCGCCGAATCGTAACCGCGGTACTCCAGGCGCTTCAGTCCCTCGACCAGGATCGGAACGACATTGCGTTCCGCGATGGCGCCGACGATTCCGCACATGGGTGAACTTCCATAGCTGGGGAGGACCGCTAGTTTCCAGCGGAGCGAGACCGGTCGCAATGACGACGTGACGGCCGGCGCCGTCTGGCTGGCGCGGCGGGCCGCCCCGCGAGGAGGAATTTCACAGAATCTGGCGACCGCCGCGGGTACACCTGGAGCCCGGACCCGCGCCTCAATCCTTCCGCGGCGCCTTGACCGGTCGCTTCCAGCCGTCGATCGTGACCTGCTTCGACCGCTCGAGCGTCAGTTTGCCGTCGGGTGTATCGCGTGTAATCGTCGAACCGGCCCCGATCGTCGCATCAGCGCCGATCCTGACCGGCGCCACCAGCATCGAGCCGGAGCCGATGAACGCCCCCGCCCCAATTTCGGTCCGCCACTTGTTCGCGCCGTCGTAGTTGCAGGTGATCGTGCCGGCGCCGACGTTGACCTTCGCGCCGACGCTGGCATCGCCGAGGTAGGTCAGATGATTCGCCTTGGCGCCCGCAGCCAGCTCGCTGTTCTTCACCTCGACGAAATTGCCGACATGCACGTCCTCGTGCAGCGTGACGCTCGGCCGGAAGCGGCTGAACGGTCCGATCCGGCACCTTGGCCCGATCACGGCGCGATCGATCACGCAATTTGCAAACACGACGGTATCATCGCCGATCTCCGCGTCCTTGATCACGCAGTTCGGACCGATGCGAACACGGTCTCCGAGGCGCACGGTGCCTTCGCATACGACATTGGCATCGAGCTCGACGTCGCGGCCGACAGCCAACTTTCCGCGGATGTCGATTCGCGCCGGATCGATCAGCGTCACGCCGGCGAGCATCAGCTCGCGGGCACGCTGCAGCCGATAGGTCGCTTCGAGCTCAGCGAGCTGCAGCTTGTCGTTGACACCGAGGACTTCGGTTTCGCTCGCGGCGAGCACCGCACGGACTTCGTGGCGCTCTCGCACCGCCATCACGACGATATCGGTCAGGTAGTACTCGCGTTGGGCGTTGTCGTTGCTCAGCGCCGCGAGCCAGCCTCGCAGACGAGCGGCCGGCACGACCATCAAGCCCGTATTGACCTCGTCGATCGCGAGTTCTTTCGTATTCGCGTCCTTGTGCTCGACGATACGCACGACGCGGCCGGCGCCATCCCGGACGATGCGCCCATAGCCGCTCGGATCGCGCAGGCGGGCTGACAACAGCGCGATCGCGCCACTCGCCGCGGCCTCGATCAAGCGCGTCAACGTCGTCAGGGATACGAGTGGCACGTCGCCGTAGAGCACGAGGACCTGGTCCTCGTCGGGGATCTGCGGCATCGCCTGCATGACGGCGTGTCCGGTGCCGAGCTGCTCGGACTGCGGCACCCAATCGACCGCTGCCGTGGCGAGCAAGGTCGGAACCTGCTCGCCGCCATGACCGTAGACGACACACGTGCGCGCAGCACCAAGCCGCTCCGCCGTGTCCAGCACGTGCGCCAGCAGCGGACGCCCGGCGAGCGGCTGCAGGACCTTCGGCAGATCCGACTTCATCCGCTTGCCCTGGCCAGCGGCCAGGACGACGATGCTCAAGGGCATGGCAAGCCTGCGCGAGAACAATCCCGCGCGCAGTTTACCGGAACGGATCTGCGGTCGACTGCGAGCCGTGTTTCAGTTCGTTTTGTCGGTGACCTTCTTCAGGATCGCGTCGAAGAGGCGCTTGCCCGCATCCTCGGCCGTCGCCGGCATGGCGCTCGCAGCCGCAGCACTCGTGAAGGTGCCTGCGGTCAGGTTCGGGAAGTTGAGCGAGTGATCGCGGACAGCGCGCACCTGTTGACTCGGCAGGGTCTCGAGCTGCACGAGCACAACGTCCCACGTGTAGGACGTCCCAATCTGACCGCTGGTGCGGTAGCGCCGCACGGTAAAGGTGGCGCCGCGTGCTTCGCCCGGCTGCAGAACGAACTGCGGATCGGCACTGCGTCCCGGGACGACGAGGCCGATCCCTTTGAAGCTACCATCGTGCGTGCCTGCACGACCCCAGTAGTAGGGATTGCCGAGTTCGTCGGTGGCCAGGTTCGAGCCGGATTGGTAGCCGAGGATCACCGGCGCGGTCGAGAGGTTCCGCACGTTCACATTGATCTGCAGCTGATGATCGCCTGTCGTACCGCCGGTGCGACTCGGCGTCACACGCAGGACTTCCACGGCAAAAGGACCCGTGTTGTAGCAATACGCGTTGCCGGCGCAGGGATCCGCGGCTGGCGCCGGTGAGGCGGCAACGGGGGCTGCCGCGGCGGCTGCCGCAACCGCGGGAGCTGCCGGCTGCGCCCCGGCAGGCTCGCCGAGCCCACTGATCGTGAACGCGTGCTCGCGGCCAAGTCGAAACTGGTCGCCGGCGAGCGGAGTGATCTCGCGCACCGCAACATCGAAGTCGAAGCGCGTGCCGAGGAGCGCACGTCCCGGTTCGAACACGAGCTCGAAGCGACCGTCCGCCGTTTCGCCCGGCGCCAGCGTGAACTTCGGATCGAAAGTCGAGTGGCGGATCACGCCGAGGCCGCGCACGGCCGCGTCATTCGCGATGACGTAGCGGTTGCCACGGTCGTCCACTGCGACGCCCGAGTCGGCGACGTAACCGAGTGTCAGCGGTGCCTTCGAGAGATTCTCGAAACGCATCGTGACCGTGAGCACCTTGTAACGCCCCTGCGTGCTTTGCCGGAAATCCGTCACCGACGCCATGAAGGTCGGCGTCGACTTGCACTGCGTTCTCCCCGCGCACGGGTCGGCGCCGAGCGTGGCCGCCGACAGGAGAGCGGTGACCACTGCAAATACGCTCAGAATCAGGCGCATCATCGTTCGTCCCCCTACAGTCGTTCGTAGCGGCGCGATCTAGAGCGCGCCGTTCGCCCAGCCCGCGTCGACGAGCTGGAGAACGAGCAGCGCTTCAGCAGCCCTATTCGAGGATCCCATCAGATCGAAAAGGCCCTCGACGTGAACCGACAACGCCGTCGCGCCCCCTGCTCCATAGGCGAGCAGCTCCTGGGGCACCGTCGGACCCCAGCCGATCACGGAATTGCCCGCACTGCCCGTATAGGAAACCTCGCCATAGCGTTCGACGACGCTGCGGCGCACGACCTCGGCATCCTGGATGCGCGGAAACACCCGCTGGATCACGACGGCGCGAACGACTTCGTCCTCGTCGAAGAACGCCCGCACGCAGATGTCGCCGACCTGCGGCTCACGTCGCCGCTGGCCCGGCAGGCGCATGCATCGCAGCAAGTCGAGCTCCAGATAGCCCGCGTAGCGTGGGTTCACCTTCGGATCGCGGTCGCGCCCCACACGCGTCGGCACCCCGTAGAGACGTTCGAGAGCGCTCGCGAAATCATCGGCATCGACCCCGATCCGCAGTCCCGCAACGTCGAGCGCGCGCGCGTCGAACGGCGCTTTGGGCGCAGCGGGAGTTGCCGCAAGGACCGGCGTATACAGCTCATTGCCGTTGCCGTGCAGCAGACGGACTCCCGTGAGCTCGGCGCGGATCACCTCCTGACCGGATACGGCGCCCGTCGGGTCTCCAGCACCCGTCACGCGGAACTTCGTTTCGATGAGCACATTGCGACTGCCGCCGCGCATGATTTCACCGTCGAACGCGCGCGCCTCTTCCTTCGGCATCCGGATCGCGCGGATGCCGGCGCCGTTCGCGAACACGAGGTGGTACTGGACGTTCCGGTAGCCGACCTCGTACCAGAGCGGTACGTAGGCGCCCGGCTCGAACAGGTTGATCGAGAATTCGCCGCGATCGTGGTCGTAATCGCTGATATAGGAGTTGATCGACAGCGTGTACTCACGCGCGGGGTCCTGTGACTCGATCCGGCCGTTCAGCCGTTCGACCTCCTGCTTCAGCACCTCCGGTCGATCGAAGCCCGAGGCCGATTGCACGAGACGCGAGCTCTGCGCGACAGTCTGGACATCGAATGGCCGACCCGTGAGCTGGTGATACGTGAAGATGATGTCTTCCTCCGGTGTGCCGCTACCCGCCTGCGCAAGTGCGTGAGGGACCGGCAGCAAGACCAGCAGCACCATCAGGCAGCCGAATGATTCGCGCAGCGCTGTCAGTGGGAGAGAGATCATCGGGCGGCCTCCGCAGTGGGATGTTGCAGCGTCGCCCGGGGACCGCTCGAGAACACGAGGGCCTCGGCGTCTCCGCTCGGTTCGATTCGGGCCGTGAGTCCGCCGTCGAGACCGATGACGAGCGCCTCGCCCTCATGGTCGACGTTCTTGAGTCGACTCGTACCCGAGTACACCTCGTCACCGTTACGCACGAACGCATGCAGTCCGTGGACGTACGCGAGCACCTGCGCCTCGACCGGCGAATCCGCCGACACGATCCAAAGCTCGCCGCGTGAGGCGGGTACCTTCGCCGGTGCCGAAGCCGTAGCCGTGCCCTCTGAGGGTGCGTCACCACCGCACGCGGCGAGCGCGAGGAGTGAGGCGATCAGTGCGCCGGTCGAGCCAGCACGAGTTGTTTTCATGGTTCTCTCTCAGGCCTTGCAGTAACGACCGAGCATGCCGCCGCCTTCGATGCAGCCGTCATCCGCCACCGACATGATCACGGTCTGGCCGTTGACCGAGACCCTGATCCGCTCGTCCTCTATCTCGTAGCTACCCTCGCTCGTGACACCGAGGAAGATGACCTCGACCTTGCCGTCCCCCTTGAACGTCAGCGACTCGAAAAAGCCGGAGTCACCACCGCTGTAGGTGCCGCTCACGCTCGGACCGCAGCCCGCCAGAAGCACCGCGAGTGACGCAGTCCAGACAGGAACCGATGTAGTTCGCGAGTGGTGAGGCATAGACCGAACCCCATGTCCCAGGTGAACCCCTGGTTGCTTGCCGTGCGGTGACAGGTAGACGTGGCAATGCGATATTTGTCAGGGACGGGGTCGGCGCGCCCTGACGAGGTGCCGCCTCGGACGTCTTTGCAGGCGTATCCGCAAGGCCGCGGGGCCGCTACGCTATGACCGCAAAGTTCCGGATCGCACCTGGCCGCGCACGATCGGGGGAGGATTGGAGAAGCAGGCTTTCATTCGCGCCTGCCGGGAGGGGGGCGTCGCGATCGAGGCGGCACTGCGCGAGCTCGACCGGTCGTTCCATGCAACGCTCTATCGCGAAAGCGTACGCCTGCTGCACGACGGAGACTCGGCGGTGGACGTCGTCCAGGAAACCTTCATCAAGGTCTGGCAACGATGCGCGCTGTTCAAGGGCGAGTCGGAGCTGTTGCCGTGGGTCCGTGTGATTCTGCGCAATGGCATTCTCGATCGGCTGCGCCGACCGACTCGAGAGATCCCGACCCTCGAGGACGATGGCGCCATGAGCTCCGAACTCGCCGAGCGGCTCGCGGAGCTCGCGACGGAGCGCGTGCCGACGCCGGACGACGAACTGCGCCGCCGGGAGCTCGCCGAATGCTTCGAGCGCTGCTGGGTCCGTTTCGAACAGGCGGCTCCGGCACACGCGGCGGTGCTCACGTGGATCGTCGAGGACGGCCTCGACAACCAGGCCATTGCGGACTTGCTCGGTCGCACGCCGGGCGCGACGCGCGAGTTCATTTCACAGTGCCGCAAGCGCGCGCGAGTCCATCTGGCCGAGTGGTACGCGCTCGCGCTCGGCACCGAGACCTCGCATGAGCCCACGTGACGATCAAGCCTGGCTCGATGCACTGGCCGGCCGCGACGAAGACGAGCGCGCGTCGCGCGACGCGGCGGAAGCTGCGCTGTTGCGGGCTGCCCTGCTCGCGCGGCCCCGACCGGACGCTGAGACCGTGCGAGCGACCGACCCGCAGCGGGAGGCCGAGCTGATCAACCGCGCGCGCGCCTTGGGGCTGATCGACACCCGCCCGGGGCCGCCACGCAGCGCTCGCGGGTGGCGGCGGCTCGCCGTGGCCGCAACCCTCGTCCTCGCTGCCGGACTCGGGCTGTGGCTCGCGCAGGCTCCTGAACCGACCGTCCGTGATTCCGCCCCCACCATTCGGCTCGAGGCCGATGATCCGGCTGCCCTGCAGCGCCAGATCCTGGGTGAACTCGAGGCGGCAGGTCTCGATGCGACCGGTTACGAACGCCTCGGACGCTATGGGATCGATGCGGACCTCCCGCAGCCCGTTCCGGCAGACGTGCGGCGCGTGCTTCGAACCCATCGTATCGCCGTCCCGCCGGATGGCGTCCTGCGGATCGAAATTACCGCCGCAGAGACGCCATAGATGCGAGTCGTCTCGCTGCTGACCGGGCTGCTCCTGTTCGCCGGGAGTCTTCCGACCGTACTGGCCTCAGACGCGCACGAACTCATCCCCGCGAGCTGCACCGGCAGGACCCTCTCCGATGCAGCTTCAACACCGCTCGCGTCACTGCGCGCCCGCGCCGAGGCCGAGATCCTCACCGATCCGACGGGGACCGTGGCCTTGCTCTGCGTCGGCTTCGAACGTGCACTCGATGAGTTCGGACCGCAGGCGGCCGAGTCGGGCTGGTGGGCGCTGTCGCTCGCGATGCCGCTGATCGCGTTCATGGACCAGCACACCGAGGCGGAGCCGCTGCTGCAGTTCGCACTGCCCGTGTTCGAGCGAGAGCTCGGTCCGACCGCTCCCGAGGTCGCTGAGGTCCACGTGGCATGGGCGTGGATCCATTTCCGGCGCGGCCGGCTGGCCGACTGCGAGGCCGAGTGGACACGGGCGCTCGCGATCCGCGAGATCGTCCCCGGCGAACGGCAGATCGAGCTGCAGAAGGTGCTGGTCGGACTCGCCCAGGTGCGTCTGTCGCGCCGCGATTCCGAGGGCACGGAGCTCGCGCTCGACCGAGCGCAAGCGATTCTCGTCGCGAACGGGGAGACCGTCAGCGATGCCGCAGCGGCCATCGAGAACGTCTATACGAACCTCTTCCTGCGCCGCGAAGATTTTGCGCGGGCCCGTGTGCATGCAGAGCGCCAGATCGAGATCGAGAGCCAGCTGCCGGCGGCTGCGGCGAACCCCGTCCCACCGCGGGTGCTGCTCGGGCGAATCCTCGAACGACTCGACGAATTCGAAGCAAGCGAACGGATCATGCGCGAAGCGGTCGCGTTCGCGGAGGCCGCGGGAGGGACACCCCAGCGCTACCACTTGACCGCACTGCTGCAACTGGCGCGGCTCCTGAATGAGCGCGGCAAGCCGGCCGAGGCGCTGCCGTTTGCGGAGCGTGCCCGCGAGGTCGGGATCGCAACGGTCGGTGCGGAAGCTCCGGCCATGGTCGCCGTGCTCGACGGGCTTGCGGAGGTGCAACGCTCGGTCGGCGCCTGGCCCGAGTCTCTCGATGCGTATCAGGGCGCGGCCGCGCTCGTCGAACGACATGCCGAGGACGTCGAGAAGCAGGTGCGCATCGCCCATCACCGCGGCCTGGGTGACCTCTGGCTCGACATCGGCGACATAGGTGCCGCACGGCAGGAAGTCGCGGCCGGACTTGCAGCGGTCGAGGGCGACACGACGCTGTCGGTCGAATGGGCGCAGCTGCTTGCCGTCCGGGCGCGCGGCGAACGCGGCGAGGACCCCGCAGTCGCACGCCTCTCGCTCCACCAAGCGCTCGAGCTCCTGCACGCTCGGCTGCCCCCCGGTCACCCGCGCATCGTTCGGATCCTGAACGAGCTGTGCGCGATCGAGCTCGATCTGCAGGTCGCGCGAGCAACCGATTGCGATCGCGCGCAAGCCGGCATCGACGCCGCCGAAGCAGTCGACCCGGCGCTGCGCAGCGCCGCCTGGATCAACCTGAGCCGCCGCGCCGCGCTCGGCGGCAACCTGCAGGACGCCTACGACTACGCGATCGAGGCCGTGGCGACTGCAGCGACGGTCGGTACTCCGGAGCCCACCTGGCGAGCGGCCCTGCAGCTCGGCACGGCCCTGCATCTGCGTCAGGACTTTGCGATGGCGATCCTGATGGGCAAGCGCGCGATCGCGGCACTCGAGCACATGCGGCAGAGGCTGGCGCAGGACGACGTCAGGCGCGACCGCCATTTTCTTCATGCCCAGTCGAGCACCTACCGGTCGGTCGCCGACTGGCTGCTCGAGGCCGAGCGCATCGACGAAGCACTCGAAATCATCGCACTGCTGAAAGTGAACGAATTCGAAGAGTTCGCGCTACGCGCCTCCGACCCCGCGCATGCGGGCGTCGAGCTCACCGCGGCCGAACAATCCCTGTCAGTCGAGCTCGATCACGTGCTCGGCGCAGGCACCGACGGAGCGCAGCTCGCGCAGCTGATAGCGCTGCGTGAAAAGGGACGGCTGAGCGTGCAGGAGCAGCAGCGACTCAGTGTCCTGCTCGATGCTCGCACTGCGCAGGAGTCCGACAGGCGCGAACGGGTGCGCGTGCTGCTCGAAGACCGCGAGCCGCCGCGCGCCCGCGGAGTCGCGCGCGCCGCGCTGCGGCGGGTCGCGCGCATCGAGCGCCAGCTCGACGCCTTCGGCCCCGGCACCGCGATGGCGTACTTCCTGCTGACGGACACGCGGCTGCGCATCCTGATCGCAACGGAGGGGGGACTTGTCGAACACGATGCGCCGATCGACGCCGTGCACCTGCGGCTCGATATCGGGCGCCTGCTCGACTCCGTCACGTCTCGGCGCGACGTCACTCGACTCTCGCAACGGCTGTATGCGTCGTTGCTGCAACCGATCGATGAGGCAGCGCGCTCGAACGGCGCCTCGCGACTCGTGCTGTGGCTGGACGGGGCCTTGCGCTACGTGCCGTTCTCGCTGCTCGATGATGGCCGCGGCCCCATCGTGGAGCGCTATGCGGTCCAGCTCTATAGCGATCCTCTGGACGGGCAGTCCCTCGAGCTTGCGTCGCAGAGCGAGACTCGCGTGCGAGGCCTCGGTGTCACCGGCAGCGTCGCCGGCTACCGACCGCTGCCCGCCGTCGCCGACGAACTCTGCTACGTCATTCGCGGACCCATCGCGGGACTCACGACGGCTACCCGAGTCTGTCCGGAACCGCAGCTGGGCGCAGGAGCTTTCGAAGGCGCCGGCTATGCGGATCTCGCGTTCACCGAGGCGCGCCTGCGCGATCTGCTCGGAGGTCCGGACGACTTCTCGATTCTGCATCTTGGGACGCACTTCAGTCTGCGACCCGGCAACGCGATGCGCTCGTATCTCGTGCTCGGCGACGGCAATCGCCTGACGCTCGATCGCATCGGCACGCTCGATTTTCGCGGGATCGAGCTCGTGACGCTGTCGGCCTGCCAGACGGGTGCTGGCGGCGCCGTCACGGACGACGGACGCGAAATCGAAGGACTGAGTGCGGTCGTGCAGCGGCATGGCGCCGCACGCGTCGTCGCCAGTCTGTGGCAGGTGGAGGACGCGAGCACCGCAGAGCTGATGAGGGCGATGTACGCGGCGATGGCAGCGCAGCAGCTCGACGTCGCAGCTGCATTACGCGCAGCACAACAGACCCTGCGTGCCGACGAGCGCTACGCACACCCGTATTACTGGGCGGGATTCCAGGTGACCGGGGCACGCCGCTGATCTGCGGGTGCCAGCGCCGTGCTCAGCGCCGCAACTTGCGCAGCTTCTGAATCGCCTGCAACTGCGCGGCTGCCGCCGCGAGCTCGGCCTCTGCGGTCGCGATCTCCTGCTTGCCGGAGCGATCCTTCAGCGCCTGTTCGGCTGCCTGCTTCGCCGCGAGCGCCACGGCCTCGTCGAGGTTGTCGGCCCGGATCGCGGTATCCGACAGCACCGTGACCTCCGTCGGCTGCACTTCGAGCACGCCGCCCTGAACGTAGACGAGCTCGTCCCCTTCCTGGCCCGGAACCTGGATGCGTACCGTACCCGCGCGGATCATCGTGATCAGTGGCGCGTGCCGCGGATAGATGCCGAGCTCGCCTTCCACGCCGGGCAGCACGACGAAGGTCGCCTCGCCGGAGTAGATCTGCTCCTGCACGCTCACGACGTTGACTTTCATCGTAGCCACGGGGACTCCTGCAGCAATGAAACGAAGAGGCTGCAGCTCACTGCAGCGTCTTCGCCTTCTCGGCCGCCTCTTCGATCGTGCCGACCATGTAGAAGGCCTGCTCCGGCAGATGGTCGTACTCACCGTCGACGATCGCCTTGAAGCCGCGGATCGTGTCCTTGAGCGCCACGAACTTGCCCGGCTGACCGGTGAACACTTCCGCGACGTGGAACGGCTGCGAAAGAAAGCGCTGGATCTTGCGTGCCCGCGCCACCGTCAGCTTGTCCTCGGGCGACAATTCGTCCATGCCGAGGATCGCGATGATGTCGCGCAGTTCCTTGTACCGCTGCAGCACAGCCTGCACGGCGCGCGTCGTCGAGTAATGTTCCTCGCCTATCACGTTCGGGTCGACCTGCCGTGACGTCGAGTCGAGCGGATCGACGGCCGGGTAGATGCCGAGCGAGGCGATGTCACGCGACAACACGAGCGTCGCGTCGAGGTGCGCGAACGTCGTCGCGGGTGACGGATCGGTCAGATCGTCGGCCGGCACGTAGATCGCCTGCACCGACGTGATCGAGCCGACTTTCGTCGTCACGATGCGCTCCTGCAGCACCCCCATCTCCTCGGCGAGCGTCGGCTGATAACCCACCGCGGAGGGCATGCGGCCGAGCAGTGCTGATACCTCGACACCGGCGAGCGTGTAGCGGTAGATGTTGTCGACGAAGAACAGGATGTCACGGCCCTCGTCGCGGAACGCCTCTGCCATCGTGAGGCCGGTCAGCGCGACGCGCAGGCGGTTGCCCGGCGGCTCGTTCATCTGACCGAACACCATCGCGACCTTGGACTGGCCGAGATCGTCCTGCACGATGACGCCCGCCTCGGACATCTCGTGGTAGAAGTCGTTGCCTTCGCGGGTGCGCTCGCCAACCCCGGCGAATACCGAGAGACCCGCATGCTGCTTCGCGATGTTGTTGATGAGCTCGAGCATGTTGACGGTCTTGCCGACACCGGCGCCGCCGAACAGCCCGATCTTGCCGCCTTTCGCGAACGGACAGATCAGATCGATGACCTTGATACCGGTCTCGAGCAGCTCCGTCGACGGCGACAGCTCGTCGAACTTCGGCGCCTCCTGATGAATCGGGCGCTTCTCGTCGGCAGCGACCGGACCGCGCTCGTCGATCGGCCGGCCCAGCACGTCCATGACGCGGCCGAGCACGCCGGGACCGACCGGCACGCTGATCGCACCACCCGTGTTGCGGACCGTCATGCCGCGCTGCAGGCCGTCCGACGCGCCGAGCGCGATCGTCCGCACGACGCCGTCACCGAGCTGCTGCTCGACCTCGAACGTGAGGCCTTTCTCGACCAGGGGGCTGTCCGTGTCGTCGAGAACGAGCGCGTCATAGATGTGAGGTATCCGATCGCGCGAAAACTCGATGTCGACGACGGCGCCGATGCACTGAACGATCGTGCCCTGAGCTGCTTCTGACATGGTCTTGATCCTGGATTCCTGTGATTTCCGCTCGTGTGCCTCAGACCGCTGCCGCGCCGCCCACGATCTCCGAAATCTCCTTCGTGATTCCGGCCTGGCGGTTCTTGTTGTAGATGAGCTGCAGCTCGTCGATGATCGTGGTCGCGTTGTCCGAGGCAGCCTTCATCGCCACCATCCGGGCCGACTGCTCCGACGCGATGTTCTCGCTGACCGACTGGAAGGCGATCGCCTCGACGTAGCGGGTGAGCATCGCATCGAGGACGGTCTTCGCGTCGGGCTCGTAGAGATAGTCCCAGCTGCCCGCTTTGACATGCTCCTCCGTGTGGCGCTCGCCGCGGATGTCGATGAATTCGCGCGGGATCGGCACCAGCGTGAGTTGCGTCGGGTCCTGGCGCATCGTGTTCACGAAGCGGCTCGTGAATACGTGAACCTGATCGATCCTGCCTTCGCGGTAGGCATCGAGCAGCACCTTGACCGGCCCGATCAGGCTCGCGAGTGTCGGGGCATCGCCGTAGTTGGTCAGGTACGAAACGACGTTTGCCTTCATCCGCATCAGGAAATTGAAGCCCTTGTTCCCGACGGCGGTGTAATCGACCTCGACGCCGGCCCGCTCCCACTCGCGCGCCTGCGCGACGACCTGTCGCAGCAGGTTGGTGTTGAGTCCGCCGCACAGCCCTTTGTCCGTCGTGATCACGATCGCGCCGACCCGCTTGACCTGCTCGCGCGGAACCAGGAACGGATGCCGATACTCGGCATTGGCGCGCGCCGCGTGCATGGCGATCGCAAGCGCCCGCCCGACGTAGGGCCGTGTGGCGTGCATGCGATCCTGCGCCTTCTTCATCTTCGAAGCCGCGACCATTTCCATGGCCTTCGTGATCTTGCGCGTGTTCTGCACGCTCTTGATCTTTCCCCGGATTTCCTTGGTGCTGGGCATGATTTCAGTCCGTCACGTGCTCGAGGATGTCGCCACGGCGAAGGCTCTCACCACGTACCGCTCTTCTTGAAGTCCTCGATGGCTGCCACGAGGGCCTTCTCGTCGTCGGCCGTGAGGTCCTTGGTCTCGCCGATGCGCTGAATCAGCGCTCCGTGGTTGGCATGCACGTACTGACGCAGCGCTGCCTCGAACGCGAGCGCCTTGCTGACCTCGATGCCATCGAAGTAACCGCGGTTGACCGCAAACAGCGTCAACGCCTGATCCTCGACCGAGAGCGGCGAGTACTGGGGCTGCTTCATCAGCTCGGTCACGAGGCGGCCGCGCTCGAGCTGCTTGCGGGTGGTCTCGTCGAGATCGGAGGCGAACTGGGCAAACGCCGCGAGCTCGCGGTACTGGGCGAGCGCGAGACGGACACCGCCACCGAGCTTCTTGATGACTTTCGTCTGCGCCGCACCGCCGACGCGCGACACCGAGATACCGGCGTTGATCGCAGGCCGGATACCGGCATTGAACAGGTCCGTTTCGAGGAAGATCTGCCCGTCCGTGATCGAGATGACGTTCGTCGGCACGAATGCGGAGACGTCGCCGGCCTGCGTCTCGATGATCGGCAGCGCGGTCAACGAACCCGTCCTGCCCGTCACGGCCCCGTTCGTGAATCGCTCGACCCACGCCTCGTTGACACGCGCCGCACGCTCGAGCAGCCGCGAGTGCAGATAGAACACGTCACCGGGGTAGGCCTCGCGACCCGGGGGCCGACGCAGCAGCAGGGAGACCTGACGATAGGCCCAGGCCTGCTTCGTGAGGTCGTCGTAGATGATCAGGGCATCCTGGCCGCGATCGCGGAAGTACTCGCCCATCGTGCAGCCCGAGTAGGGCGCGATGTACTGCATGGCGGCCGACTCGGACGCACTCGCGGCGACGACGATCGTGTACGCCATCGAGCCGGTCTCTTCGAGCTTACGGACGACGTTCGCGATCGTCGAAGCCTTCTGGCCGACCGCGACGTAGATGCAGATCAGGTCCTTGCCCTTCTGGTTGATGATCGTGTCGACGGCCACCGCGGTCTTGCCGGTCTGGCGGTCGCCGATAATGAGTTCGCGCTGGCCGCGGCCGATCGGCACCATCGAGTCGATGGCTTTCAAGCCCGTCTGCACGGGCTGGCTCACGGACTTGCGCCAGATGACGCCGGGGGCGACCTTTTCGATGACGTCGGTCGCCTGCGTTTCGACCGGCCCTTTGCCGTCGATCGGCTGGCCAAGCGAATTGACGACGCGGCCGATCAGCTCGGGACCGACCGGCACCTCGAGGATGCGCCGCGTGCACTTGACGGTGTCGCCTTCGACGATGTGCTCGTAGTTACCGAGCACGACCGCACCGACCGAGTCGCGCTCGAGGTTGAGCGCAAGACCATAGGTATTGCTCGGAAACTCGAGCATCTCGCCCTGCATCGCGTCCCTCAAGCCGTGGATGCGGCAGATACCGTCGCTGACGGTGACGACCGTGCCGACGCTGCGCTCCTCGGTCTCAGAGGTGAATTTCTCGATGCGAGCCTTGATCAGATCGCTGATTTCCGATGCTTTGATGGACATGTCCCGATTCCTTCACCTGTAGGGCCGGCCGGCAGCGCGGCCCCGGTCAATGCGACTAGGCCTAGTTGTCCAGCTGCGCTGCGAGGCGTTCGAGCCTCGACTTCAGCGAGCCATCGATCACGAGATCGCCGCTTCTGATCACCGCACCCCCGAGCAGCCCGGGATCGATCTCGCATTGCATCCGCACTTCGCGCCCAAAACGGGAACGGAGAGCGGACTCGAGGCGCTCGCGCTGGGCACCATCGAGTTCGACGGCCGACACGACGGTCACTTCCGCAACGTTTTCAAGCTGCGCACGGTATTCGCCGAACTGCCCGGCGATTGCGGGCAGCAGATCGAGCCGGCGGTTCTCCGCGAGCAGCGCGAGGAAGTTGCGTCCGCCTGCGGCATGCTCCGTTCCGGCGACGTCCGCGACGAGCGTCGCGAGCTGCTCCGTGCTCACTTGCGGGCTCGTCAGCAGGGACTCCAGCTCGGGGTGTGCCACCGCGGCACTCGCCGCCTGCAGCAGATCTGACCACGCTGCGAGCGTGCCGCTCGCGCGTGCGTGCTCGAACGCAGCGCGCGCATAGGGTCTCGCAATCGTTGCTTTCTCGGCCATGCTCGCTCGGGCCTCCGTCAGCCGCGCTCGACTTCGACCGCGAGCTTCTCGAGCAACTCGGCGTGCGTACGCGCGTCGACTTCGCGCTCGAGCAGGCGCGACGTGCCGGCGAGCGCGAGACTGACGACCTCGTGCCGCAGCTGCTCCCTGGCCTTGCTCTTCTCGAGCTCGATCTCCTGCCGCGCATCGGCCACGAGCCGCTGGCCTTCGCTGATCGCGGTGCTCTTCGCCTCCTCGATCAGCTCACTTGAGCGCTTGTTCGCCTGTTCGACGATCCGGCCCGCTTTCTCCCGCGCCTCGCGCACGATCTCCTCGGCGGCGTTCTTGGCCTCGAGCAGATCCTTCTGGCCGCGATCGGCCGCGGCGAGCCCGTCCGCGATCTTCTTCTGCCGCTCCTCGATCGCGTTCGTGAGGTACGGCCAGATGAACTTCATCGTGAACCAGATCAGGATCACGAAGACGAGCGCCTGGCCGATCAGAGTCGCGTTGATGTTCATTGCGGCGTCCTCGAACCGACTGCGTACGTGATCAGCCGAGCACGGACAGCAGCGGGTTCGCGAACGCGAAGAACATCGCGAGCGCCACGGCGATCAGGAACGCCGCGTCGATCAGACCGACGAGCAGGAACATGCGGCCCTGCAGTGCCGGGATCAGCTCCGGCTGGCGGGCGGCAGACTCCAGGAACTTCGAACCCATGATGCCGATGCCGATACAGGCACCGACTGCTCCAAGGCCGATCATCAGTCCCAGCGCGATGGCGGTGAGGGATTGAACTTGGGCCAGGTACTCCATTGTGGTCTCCTCAGGTTGAGCGCGTAATCGATCGAACGGATCCGGTCAGTGATGCTCGTGCGCGAGCGCGATGTAGACGATCGTCAACACCATGAAGATGAACGCCTGCAGCGTGATGATCAGGATGTGGAAGATGGCCCAGGCGGCGCCCATCACGACCTGGCCGAGCATCGACACGCTCGAGCCGAGAGTGAAGCCGGCCCAGGTTGCGCCCAGCAGCGCAATCAGCATGAACACGAGCTCGCCGGCGTACATGTTGCCGAACAGTCGCATCGCGAGCGAAACGGGCTTCGACAGCAGCTCGACGATGTTGAGCAGGAAATTCGGAATCCAGAGCAGGGGATTGGGCCCGAATGGCGCGGTGAAGAGTTCGTGTGCGTAGCCGCCGGCACCCTTGGCCTTGAAGCTGTAGAAGAGGACGAGCAGGATCACCGTGATCGACATCGCAAACGTCGTGTTCATGTCGGCGGTAGGCACGACGCGGAATTCGTGCGCACCGAACCACGATGCGACGACCCCTGGAAGATCGAGCGGCAGCAGGTCCATCGCATTCATCAAAAAGACCCAGACGAAAATCGTGAGTCCGAGCGGGGCGATGAAACCGCGATCGCCGTGGAAAACGTCCCTGACCTGACCGTCGACGAAGTCGACCAGCATCTCGACGAAGGCTTGACCTTTCGAGGGCACACCGGCCGTCGCCTTGCGCGCCACCATGAAGAGCAGCCCCATTGCGATCACACCGAGCCCGATGGATACGATCAGCGTGTCGAGATGGAGGGTCCAGAAACCTTCGCCGACCGAGAGGTGCTTCAGGTGATGCGTGATGTACGCGGTGCTGCTGTCAGGAGCTTCGGCTGCCATCTGCCCTTCCATCGTTCTTACGGGGCCCAGGGTGCCAGGGGCCTCCACGGGGCGCCCCGAAGGTCGCCACCGCCCAGTACGTGAGGAGCGTTGCCAGGTAGCCCGCCAGCAGCGGCACGGGCACCACCCCTTCCGACCGGAATGCGATCACCAGCAGGGCGACCGTCATGCAGACCTTGATCGCCCAACCGACCAGAAAACCCAGCGCTATGCGCCGCGGATCTGCGCCTGCCCCGTGCCTCAGCACCGCAAACGCCATATATGCAGTCGCCAGCGTGCCGATGCCGCCGCCGTACAGCGCAGATCGAGCGGACTCGATCCCGGCGGCCGCCCAGCATGCAGCAGCCAGTGCAACAGTGACTGCGGATTGAGCGACCACGATGCGCGTCGCGTGGCGCCGGGCTGTCTGCACTTCGTTCGTGCCCACGGCCGGCCCCGGATCTGCAGTCCACAAAAAAAAGCCACTGCGTGTGCGACGTGTGGCCTGAGCGCGCTTTTCGCGGACCGCGCAGCACAGACGCCGGCCGCAAAGCCCGCGCATTATAGGCGTCGTGTTGCAGTGCTTCAAGGAACGCCGGGCCCCGCACGGGCCTGGCACCTGGCGTTCGGGGATCGGGCATCGGGGGTCCGGGATCCGACGAGAGGCACGCCCCGGAGACGGCGGGCTGGGCTCTCAACGTCGCGCGAGCCGCACGTGCCGAGGGACGAACGTCGCCATGCGCCGAGATCCGACCCCGGTTCCCGGATCCCCGATCCCGGATCCCCTCCCCGCTGACTCGCGCGTCACTTGATGTGCTCGAGGATCCCGTCGAGTTCCTCGAGACTCGTGTAGCTGATCACGAGCTTGCCCTTGCCGCTCGCGGAGTGTTGTACCTGCACGCGCGCGCCCAGACGATCTGCGAGATCCCCCTCGAGGCGGCGGATGTTGGGGTCGGGGCGGGGTGGCTCGGCCTGGGTCGCCTGCTGGCCGTGAGCCAGCAGGCGTCGGACCAGCGCCTCGGTTTCGCGGACCGACAGGCCCTTGCGGGCGACCAACGCCGCCACCTCCGCCTGCTGCCGGCGGTTTTCGAG
>Ga0268386_10000463_pt1 | contig 25755 bp, 24 predicted proteins | sample RVTome_15_FD_200260 | JGI IMG/M metagenome (GOLD analysis project Ga0268386, IMG submission 200260) | Soil microbial communities from uranium-contaminated site in the Upper Colorado River Basin, Wyoming, United States - RVT150D86... ... | reverse complement strand
CGCCGCATCCCGTGGCTGAAGAACTTCCGCGTCGCCTTCGACTACCTGTAACGTTCGGTCGACGGCTGGGCAGGAACCAGCGAAAATGTCAGTCAGTTTCCCCCTTGCGGAAATCGGCGTTGATTTCCCCTGTAACGCTGCGACAGACTCCGACTTTCCGACCTTTGACCTCCGACGGTTTCAGGGCGCGCCGCGGACGCGATCAGCTCACGACGTACACGAGATACATCGCTCCCAGCACCAGCAGGATGACCAGCGCCGCGTCGGGTTCGATGATCCACCAGCGTTTCTCCGCCCGGTACAGCAGGCTGAGGGTTGCGACCGCCGTCACGAAGATGACGGCCACCGCCGTGACCGCGTGGGATTTCGAAACCTGCGACAACAGCGCGCCCGGCGTGGCGAAGTCGGCCACCAACAGGATCACCATGTTGAACGCGTTGCTGCCGAAAATGTTGCCCACCGCCATGTCAATGCGGCCCAGGCGGATCGCGGCCAGCGTGGTGACGGCTTCCGGCAGCGTCGTAACCAGTGCCACGAACACGGTGCCGAAGAACGAATCCCCCAGTCCCGTCGATTCGGCGAGCTGCTCGGCGGAGCGGCTCAGTTGCGGCGCCGCCAGAAAGATGGCCGTCGCCGCGACGAGGTATCCCGCCACGGCCAACCGCAACGACAGGCCCTCGCGTCGCGGCTCGTCGAGCCGTTCCCGCGCGGATTTCTCGTCGAAGTAAATCAGCCGCAGGCTGAAGAGATACGCCAGCAGAATCATGGCACTGCCCGGTCCGACGCGCCACAGCGTCCACTTCCAGTCGAGCAGCAGGGCCAGCAGCACGACGGATGTCATCAGCACACTGGCCGTCGCGGAGAGGGCGTGGGCGGCCGCCGATCGGGAAAACGCACGGCTCCGCGTGCGAGTGACCAGATCCAGCACGGCCAGAATCAACAGATTCATCAGCGAGGCGCCGAGCACGTTGCCGGCCATCAGGTCCGGCGCGCCGATGCGGACGGCATTCCAGCCGATCGTCAACTCCGGCAGGCTGGTGGCGACGGCCAGCAGGACCAGCCCCGCGATCGTCTGTCCCATGCCGGTCAATTCGGCGATGCGGTCGGTGACGCTGGCGAGAAACGCCCCGGCCAGCACGATGACGGCCGCCATGGCGACGAACGTGATGGTCGCGGTTGCCAAGTCGCAGGCTCCCCGAAGGATGAAGGATAAAGGATAAACGATGAGGGCTGAGTTGTGCGATCCTTCATCCCTCATCCTTCATCCTTCATCTTCTCAAACCGAAACCGGCTCGTACTGTCCCTGCAGTCTTGCGACCGCGTCGGCGGGGTTCATGTTGAACAGCGCCCGGCCGCCCGTCCCCCAGCGGCCTTTGCGATAGTGGAACACCGCCGCGGCGTCGCGGACGATGCCGACCGCCTCGACGTCTTCCATGTCTCCCCCTTCGACCGCCTCGAAGCGGATGTTGACCGCCACGAACGCCGTCAGCAGGCCCGATTCGGTGTCGCGGGCGAAAGTGACGGCGTTCTGCCAGTCGCATTCGAGCCAGCGCAGGTCTCGCGGTTTGCCCAGCGAGCTGGCCATGTCGAAGAAGCGGGCCTCCAACTGCTCCCGCTGCGTACGAAACGACCGCAACGCCCGCTCGACCTCCCGCCGCCGCAGCACTCGCCGCATCGGTTTCCACGCCAGCGCAATCGCGACAACGAGGACGAGGACGGCGACGGCGACGGCGAGAATCCAGGGAAGCATCGTGTCGGTCCGGGAAGCGTGGGGAAGCCGGCTGTTCCGTGGCGGACGCTGCCAGCGTCCGCGCGGATGCTGGCAGCATCCGCCACGTGAGCCTCTCCCGCATGATACGCGCGGCAGTTTCGCGCCGGCAAGTTGATCGCGTAGGACGGTTTTTCAAACCGTCCGGACGGATTGAAAATCCGTCCTACGGAATTTCGCGCGCGGAAAGGCACACCGCGCGCAACTCCTCGTGAAGTGCCGTCCCGTTACTCGACAGGATTTCGGGATCGGCGAGGTCCAGCCGTTCGCCCGCCATGTTGGTGACCCGTCCGCCGGCTTCCCGCACGATCAACGCCCCGCCGGCGACGTCCCATGCCTTGAGGCTGCTGGAAAAGAACGCGTCGATCCGACCGCAGGCCACGTAGCACAGATTCAGCGCCGCCGAGCCGGTCCGCTGCAGGTGCTGGGCGGCGGTCAGCACGGCCAGGAATTGCCGCACCGTGAAGTGGTCGCGGCCGACGTTCACCGGCAGGCTGGCGACCACCAGCGCCTGGTCGAGCCGGGGCGTCGTCGACGGCCGGATCGGCCGGTCGTTCAGAAACGCGCCCCCGCCGCGCGACGCCGAGAACAACTCATTGCGATTCGGGTCCAGCACGACGCCGGCGATGAGTTCGCCGTCGTGCTCCAGCCCGATCGAGACGGCGTAGTACGGGAAACGGTGCACGTAATTCGACGTGCCGTCCAGGGGATCGACGATCCAGCGGTAGCCCGACTTTCCCGCGGAATCGGTGTCGCAGTCTTCCTCGCCGAGAAATCCGTGGTCGGGAAAGCGGTCGGCGATGATCCGCTGAATCGCCTGCTGCGATGCGAAATCCGCTTCGGTGACGAGGTTCGCGGGGCTTTTCTCGCTGACGGTGAATCTGTCGGCCCACTCTTCGAGCACGGCCGCGCCGGCGCGGGCGGCATGTTTGGCGATTTCGAGAAACTCCGTTTTCATGGCGGGAGAGGTCCCTTCATCACGTAGGACGGGTTTTCAACCCGTCCGGAACGATTACAACGCCGTCCGTTGGAACCCGTTCGACAGCGGGGACTTCCCATCCGGACGGGTTGAAAACCCGTCCTACGGGGCCGCCGCCACGACGGGGGCGACGTCGTACGTGCGGCTGCCGGACGGTTCCTCCTGGCCGGCGTTGTCCAGCGCGATCTGGTACAACTCGCGGCCGGCCGGCGTCGGGTAATGGCGGTCGATGCAGGCCTGGCACAGCGACTCGGACGGAATCTCGATGCAGCGGGAAATCGACTCGATCGGCAGGTACTTCAGACTGTCGGCGCCGATCGCTTTGGCCATGCGGGCTTCCGTGTCTTCGGTGAGTTCCAGACCGTCCATGAACTTCGGCGCGAACAACTCGCCGACGGTCGACATGTCGATGCCGTAGAAGCACGGCGCGACGATCGGCGGACACGCCACGCGGACGTGCACTTCCCGCGCGCCCCCCCGCTCGCGGATCTGCGCGATCAGCCCCGCCATTGTCGTCGAGCGGACGATGCTGTCTTCCACCAGCAGCACTTTCTTGCCGGCGAGCACTTCCGGCAGCGGCGTGTACTTCCCGCGGACTTTGTCCGCCCGGTTGGTCCCCTCGATGAACGTCCGCCCCGAATAGCGGTTCCGCAGCAGCCCCTCCAGGCATTGCACGTTCAACCGAAAGGCCATCGCGGCGGCGGCGCCCTTCGCCGTGTCCGGGACCGGGACGACGATCGTGTCGTCGTCGAGCGGGAGCGTCTCGATCCGCGCCAGCTCTTCGCCCAGGGCCTTTCGCGTCAGGTAGACGCTCCGCTCGTCGAGCGTGCTGGCCATGTTGGCAAAGTAGATCCACTCGAAGAAACAGTGCGCCCGCCGCGGACTGGGGGCGAACCGCTCGACGGAAAACTCATGGTTCTCGATGACCGCCGCACAGCCCGGCGGCAGGTCTTCGATCTGCGACTCCTTGAACCCCAGGTTTGCCAGCGCGACGCTCTCGCTGGCGGCGGCGAACAGCGAACCGTCGAACGCATAACACAGCGGCCGGATGCCCAGCGGGTCGCGGGCCGCGAACATGTCCCCCACCGCGTTCAGAAACACGATGTTGTACGCGCCGTCCAGACGCCCCGACAGGTTCTGCATCAGCTCGACCGGACCGGGAATGTTGCGGTCCGACAACTCGCGGCCGATCATGTGCCGCAGAATCTCGGTGTCGGTCTCGCGGGTGAGGTGAAAATCGGGCTCGGCCAGGATTTCGTTCCGCAGCTTCTGGTAGTTCGCGAGTTGCCCGTTAAAACCGAACGAAAACCATTTCGACCGTTGAATATGATGCCGCTCGAACGGCTGGGCGTAGCTGCGGTCGTCGCGGCCGCAGGTGGCGTAGCGCACGTGGCCGATGGCGGCCGGCCCCGCGTACTCGTGCATGATCGATTCCGCCTTGGCGTGATGGTTCAGGCGGAAGACCTCGCTCACCGACCCGACCTGCTTGTACGTGTCGATCAACTGGCTGCGGTTGGGATGGTACGTCGACATCCCCGCCGCGAGCTGCCCGCGGTTCTGCACGTCCAGCAGCAGCCGGGGAATCAGCCGAGACGTCTGCCGCGGCCCCTGCCGGGGGGCAAGCTCGCTGACGTCTCGATTGGGCAGGTGGTAGACCGCGGCGATGCCGCACTCGTGAAACAATTCCGACATTCTGCGGGGTTCCGGGGTGGGGCGGTGTGGAACAGCGGTCGGAGTTCGGGGGGCAAACCCCGCGGCGCGACGCCGGCGGAATTCGTTCATCACATCTTCATCATATCCCGCGGCGGCCCAGCGAACAAATGAGCGGCTAAACGGGAAGCCCCTTTTCCCGGCGGATGCGGTGCACTTCGTCCAGCACGCTCTGAACAATCCGCGAATTCCGGTCGATCGCCGAGTATTCCAGCAGGTTGATGACCGCGTTGAGGGCGATCGTGACGGAAGCCGTCAGAAAATGCACCGTCGCCGCCGGAATCCCCGCGAACCCCTCCGCCCCCGCGGGCGAGGCGGGATCCGCGACGGCTCCGAATCCGCCCGTGAGGATCAGCAGCAGCAGCGCGGCGGCCATCCAGGGGAGCGTGTGGTATTTCAGCGACCGCCCCTCGGCCGTGAATCGCGTCCCCAGCGAGTAGGCCCGCGAGGTTTCCTCCAGCCAGCGGCCGGTCCCCATGAAATACGTCAGCACGATCGCGTGCACCAGGGCGGCGAACATCAACGCGGCGACCGCCGTCAGAAAATGCCAAGCCACCAGCCGCTGCACCGCCGCGTCCCGCACGGCCGGGTCGTCGATCATCCACCCCAGCGCGAACGCCGCCAGCATCAGGACGTTGCTGAAGACGGCCAAAGTGGCGAAGATGCGTTTCACGTGCGAAGTCGGAAGTCGAAAGTCGAAAGTCGGCGAGCCGGGAGCGTCAGCGACCGGAGCACATCCGAATTGTAGAACGAGCAGCCCATGAAAATCACCGCCATCGAGACGTTCCCCGTTGAAATCCCGCTGAAGCCCGAACGCCGCATGATCTCCGCACTCGGGCAGCACATCGTGTCGAAGTACGTGCTGCTGCGGATCGCGACCGACGCGGGCATCGACGGCGTCGGTGAGGCGACGGTGATGCCCCGCTGGAGCGGCGAAACCGTCTGGGGCACGCAGGCCCTCATCGACCGGGTCTTCACGCCACTGCTCATCGGTCACGACCCGCACGATATCGACGGCCTGTGCCGGCTGATGGACCGCGCCGCCGCGTTCAACTGGTTCGCCAAGAGCGCCGTCGAGATGGCCTGCTGGGACATTCTGGGCAAGGAAGCGGGCCGACCGGTGTACGAGCTGCTGGGCGGGTCGGCGCGGCCGCTGCCGATTCGTTGCCGGTTTTCGATGGGAGCCTACGACCCCGACCGCGCCCGCCGCCGGGCGAAAGAACTGGTCGAAGCCGGGTTCACGACGATCAAAGTCAAGGTCGGCACGCAGCCGGACGAAGACATCGAGCGGGTCCGCATCGTCCGCGAGGTGATCGGGCCGGAACGGGAGATCGTGATCGACGCCAACTGCGGCTGGGACGCGGCGACCGCGATCGAATCCTGTCGGCAGATGGACAAGATGGGACTGAACGTCGCCCTGTTCGAGCAGCCCACCCCCAACGGGGACTACGCCGCCCTGGCCGAAGTCCGCCGCGCGATTCGCGCCAAGGTGATGGCCGACGACATCGTGTTCGACCTCGTGCACGCGAAAGAATGCATCCGCAACGACGCCGCCGACGTGATCAGCCTGTACCCCGGCAAGAACGGCGGCATCTCGCGGACGAAGCAGATCGTCGACTACTGCGCCGCCCACAACGTCGCGTGCAGCATCGGTTCCAACCTCGAGCTCGACGTCGCCACCGCCGCCATGTGCCACACGGTCATCGCCTGCCCGAACATGCAGGTGGAAACGTTCCCCGGCGACATCCTCGGGCCGGATTACCACGAGTTTTCGATCGCGAAGAATCCGGTCTCGATTGACGGCCCGATCGTAACGATCACCGACGCGCCCGGACTGGGAATCGACGTGGACTGGGACGTCGTCAAGGATCGGGCGAAGAATTGAACCGGGAAGTCGGAGGTCGGGGGTCGGTGGAATTCGACACTCTTTCCGACCTCGGACCTCCGACCTGGGTGCGGCAAATTCCGCTGGCAACGGGGTCGGGTGTGGAAAATTCAAAATTGCGACGGAACTCGACCCCACGGGGAAAACACACTCCGCAATTTTGAATTCTCCACACCCGACCCCGAACGCGCCGTGCCAATGAAAATTGCCACGCCCTCCGACCTCCCGACTCGGCTGATACTGGAATGTCGACGGCCGCACCGCTAAGATACGTGGCCCGCGTCGAGCCGCCGGCGGTCCGCGGCAGCGGCAACGTTCGACCCTTCGACCTTCGACTTTCCGACCTTCGACCTTCCGACCTTCGACTCTTCCGTAGACAACGGTCCTGATTCATGCCCAACTCCGCCAGTGCCAAGAAGTCGCTTCGCCAGAACAAAACCCGCCGCGCCCTTAACCGCACGCAGCGGTCCACGTTGCGGACCGTGCTGAAGAAATGCCGCGCCGCCGCCGGCACGCCCGACGCCGACGCCGCCTTCCGGCTGGCCGTCAAAAAGCTCGACCAGGCCGCCGCCAAGCACCTGATTCACCCCAACACGGCGGCCCGCACGAAATCGCGGCTGTCGCGGGTGATGAAAGACGCGAAAGCGGCCCCCGCCGCCGCGGCCGAGTAGCCGGGCTCGACCGGTGAACGCCGAACGCCTGCTGACGCTGCTGCTGCGGCTCATCGGAGTTGTCTGCCTGCTGGCGGTCGTGGCCGTATTCCTGCCGCGTTCGGCGATAGCCGCCGTGCACGAATCGATCGGTCTGGGCCGCTTCCCCGACGAACCGATCGCCGAATACCTGGCCCGCGCGACGTCGGCCCTGTACGCGTTTTACGGCGGGCTGCTGCTGCTGCTGGCGCGCGACGTGCGGCGGCAGCGCGACGTCATCCGCTACCAGGCCGTCGCCATCATGCTCTGCTCGGCGGCGTTCGTCGCGATGAGCCTCTCGTCGGGCCGGCTGCTGACGTACCTCGCCATCGACGCGGTGGCCTGCTGGGCGTATTGCGTGCCGATGCTGGTTCTCGTGTCGCGGATTCCGGCGGCCGACGGGGACTCCCGTTGAACGATCGAGCCGCGTCGCTCGCCGGACGGCAGAATCCCGCGAACCGCTCCGCACGACGTCGGGTCTGAGACATGTCCGGGTCGCGAAACGAAAATCGAGCCATGACCGCCGAAGCCACAGACGCAATGATCCCCGCCGCCAGCGACTGCTCGCTGGCCGAGACCGTCGCGCCCGAAGACCTGTGCGTCGGCGACTACGTCGCGATTCTCAACGAGATCAACGAGTACCCGTCGTTCCTGTGGTGCCGCGACCCGGAGTTAAACCCGCCCCACGAACCGATCCGCGTCCAGTGGCGGGCCTGCGACGGGGGAAAGCCGTTCAAGGTCCGGGCCGTGTGCCTGCCGTTCGTGTTATTGAAGAACCCGAACGGCAAACACAAATCCATCGACATCCGCGGCGTCCAGCTTGTCCGCCTCAGCCGCGAGTATGCCAAGCGGACCTGGTCGGTGATGCGGAAGAAGAGGAAGAGGAGGAGGAGGAGGAAGAAGAGACTCATCTCGTGATTGCCGCCTCCGCAGACTGGTCTCCCCGCTGAAGCGTCCGTCGAACGTGGGGCCGCGGATAGAGATCATGGCGTATCCGCTGCCGGCAGGGCGGGAGGCGTGAAATCGGACCGCTCTTCCGTGAGGGAGGGCGGTCTTCGTTTGCGCCGTGTTTTCCACGAATGGCGTCGACCGGGATGACGCGGTACGCTGGGCGGCATGGCTGACGTCATCCGGCTCATCGATCCACTCGAAGGCGGCGACTACGCTCAAATCACCACGAAAGGCACGGCATCATGGCGAAACGGCAATCGCAACAGCAGAAGCCGAAGAGGAACGGCAAAGACACATCCGGCTATCCGCTGCGGGTTGCCGTGAAGTTCAACGACCGTGGTCCGCCGCCGTCACGGACGTTTCGCGGATTGAAGTCGTTTTTGCAGACCGCGGGGCATGCCGATGGGACGCTGGAGTTGTTGCCGCTGATCGAGTCGCTGAGTCCGGAACGATTGGCCGGCCTGATTGATCAGGCGCGGCAGCGAGACCCCGACTACGCGCCGGCGGATTTCTCGCGGTGGTTCCAGGTGGTGACGCCGCCGGACGTCGATCCCGAGAAGCTGGCGCGGGCGTTGCGCGAGCTGGACGAGATCGAGACGGCGTACGTGATGCGGCCGGGGCCGCCGCCGGTGAATCCCGCCGACGACCCGCGGAACGCCAACCAGGGCTATCTGGATGCGGCCCCGAACGGCATCGACGCCCGGTACGTGTGGGACTCGGGCCTGGCGGGAGGAGACGGGGCAGGCATCGGTTTCGTCGACATGGAGCAGGGCTGGAACCTCAACCACGACGATCTGGCCGCCGCGGGCATTACGCTCATTTCCGGTTTGAACAACGCCTACTTCGCGCACGGGACGTCGGTGCTGGGGGAAGTGCTGATGGTCGACAACACGGAAGGGGGCGTGGGGATCGCGACCGGTTGCACGGGGCGCGTCGTGTCGCAGCAGCGCACCGCGGCCAGCTACAACACGCCCGACGCCATTCTCGACGCGGCAGCGAACATGGCCTTCGGCGACGTGCTGCTGCTTGAAGCGCAGGAATACGATCCCGTCGGGTTACTTTACAAATGGCCGGTGGAAATCGCCGACGCGACGTACGACGCGATCCGGCTGGCGACGGCGATCGGCATCGTCGTGGTCGAGGCGGGCTGCAACGGAGGCTACGACCTCGACGCCTACGCCAATCTCGCCGGCGAGAAGATCTTCGACCGCACGTCCCCCGATTTTCGCGATTCCGGTGCGATCATGGTGGGGGCGGGTTCGTCGGCCGGCCCGCACACGCGGCTCGATTTCTCGAATTTCGGGAATCGCATCGATTGCTACGCCTGGGGCGAGAACATCGACACGACGTCGACCAACGCCGCGGGGACCGACAACACCGTCTATACGACGGAATTCAGCGGGACATCCGGCGCGTCGCCGATCGTCAGCGGCGCGGCGTTGATCGTGCAGGGCCTGGCGGAGGCGGCGTTCGGGTACCGGTTCAGTCCGCCGGCGCTGCGGGAGATGCTCATCACCGGCGGCACCCCCTCGGCGACGCCCGCCACGGACAAGATCGGCGTGATGCCCGATCTCCGCGCGATCGTTGACGCCAGCGAGATCAATCTGGGCGCGCGACGCACTTCGCAATCTCCCGCCAAGCGAACAGCGGGGAACGCGGATCAAGCGGATTTGGCGGGTTCGCGCGGATCAGAAGAAGCTTTGGCAGAATGATTTCGTCGCAGAATCATTCCCAATTGTGAGGCGAACCTCGGGTCCCCGCCTGCGTCTTCTCTCACAAAGCCGCCGAAGGTACACTCACACCGGCCTCGGCGTGATCCGAAGCGAGCGGCCACATGGTACCTGCGGTCGCCTCTTGGAATCGACCGCTCAGTATTGCCACATCTGAAAGCTCGTCCTTCACATCGGTCCCGCTTCGAGGCCATTTTTCACAACGTCGAGGCCGAAACGGCGGAGGGGGTCATGATCGCGGGACCGGGGCGGGCAATCATCATCAAAGACACGCACCGCGGCCTGTGGTACGAAGACGGAAAGCTGCTCCGCGTGCTCGAAGCGGGGCGGTACGAGATCCCGAAGCAGAAATGGTTCGGCCGGCAGCCCCAGGTCGAGGTCGCACTGGTCGACGTCCGCGAGCGGGACCTGACGATCAAGGGGCAGGAGATTCTGACGGCCGACAAGGTGGCGATTCGGGTCAGCATTCTGGTGCAGTTTCGCGTGACCGACCCGCAGGCGGCCCTGCACACGGTCGCGAGCTTCGAAGACCGGCTCTACAGTGACGTGCAACTGGCCGCCCGCCGCTCGCTGGCGTCGATGCCGCTGGAGGAAATCCTCACCGACCGCAACCGCCTGAGCGAAGAAATCCTGGCCGACGTGAAGGAAGTCGCCGCCGGCTACGGAGTCGCCGTCCGCCGCGCCGACGTCAAGGACCTCATCTTTCCCGGCAATCTGCAGGAGATCATGAACCGCGTGCTGGCCGCCGAGCGCAACAGCCAGGCGCAGCTCGTCGAGGCCCGCACGCGGGCGGAAGTCGAGCAGATCGAAGCCCAGTCGCGGACCGAGTCGAAACGCCGCGAAGCCGAAGGCGACGCCGAAGCGCGGCGGTTGCGGCAGCAGGCCGACGCCGAGGCCGAGCAACTTCGGGCCGAAACCGAGGCCCGCGTTTACCAGCAGCGGCAACACTCCGGTGCGATCCTGCAGGGGCAACCGGCGCTGCTGCGGCTGGAGGAACTCCGCACGCTGCGCGAACTGGCCCGCAATGCGAATGCCCGCATCTACATCGGCTTCGACAAAGAATGGCCCGCCGAAAACGGACGCGGGGAGTGATTGTCAACGATGGCAATTACGCCGGCGGTGGCGTCCCTCTGAGGAGTCAATGGTCCGATTCCTCCGCACAAGGACGGCGAGCAGTCCCCCCACGAACAGGCCGGCGATCGCGAAGAAAACGACTTCCATCAAACCACCCGCGAGCGTCCAGAGAACACCGACCTTATGGTTCACGCGGTGACGGAAAAGAGACCACAGGAATTCAGCGGACCCCGTGATCGCTCCGGCGACGGTTCCCAGCAACATCAACCTATGGGCACGCTTCGTTGAGGATGACACGTCCATTGTAATGGTCCTGCGTTACTTCGATCAGCAGTTCGGCCCCCCCGGCCCCACGCCGGCCGCTTTTCGCGGCGGCAGCGGCGGCAGGGCTTCTTCCAGCACGCCCCGCGCGCGGGGCCACATGAGGATCGCTTCGACGATCATCCACGCTTCCAGCACCAGCGTCACGCCGGCGACGAACAGCAGCAGCCAGCTTTCCTTGTCCCACCAGTCCTGAATCTGCAGCAGCATCGCCCAGGCCGGCATGATGAGCATGAAGACCGTGGGCAGCACGATGAACCACACCGGCTTGTTCCGCCGCCACAGCCAGAAGGCGATCACCAGAAACGCCAGCCCGCCGAGCAACTGGTTCGTCGCGCCGAACAGCGGCCACAGAATCAGCCCGCCGGTGCCGATCGTGTCCCACGTCCATTCCTTGCCCGGCTGCGGGAAGATCGCCAGCACAAACGCCGAGACGCAAGCAAACAATGTCGCTCCGTGCTTGTTCGTGAGCCAGACGAGCGGGTTCAGCGAGAGGGGGGGTTCGTAGTGACCGGCTTCAGCCGGTCGCGTGTCGCCTGCAGCGATGACACCGCCGCCATCGACCGGCTGAAGCCGGTCACTACGAACGGGGGCGAAGGTGGAAGCCAGTTCCTGCACGACGTAGCGTTGCAGCCGGGTCGCCGTGTCGAGCGTGGTGCCGGCGAAGCTGGCGACGAGCACGCCCATCAGGGCTTTGGCCATCGTCTTGTCGATGGCCATCGCTTCCAGGAAGTTCGCGCTGCCGACGACGAACGCCCCGATGGCCGTCCCGCCGCTGACTTTGTTCCAGTCGCCGTAGACCGTCCCCCACAGTTCGGTCCCCTGCAGCGAGCCGTAATTGGCGGGCCAGCCGAGGCCGATGCCGGCGCAGACGGCGAGAATCACCAGCACCGCCAGCAGGCTCTCGGTGAGCATCGACCCGTAGCCGACGAACTGGGCGTCGGTCTCGCATTTGAGCTGCTTACTGGACGTCCCGCTGCTGACCAGGCAGTGGAAGCCGCTGATCGCCCCGCAGGCGATGGTGATGAACAGAAACGGCACGAACAGCGGCGCGTTCTTCGGCGACAACTGCACCGCCGGGGCGACGATCTCCAGCGGCTGCCCGCCGGAACCGATGATTCCCGCGACCGCCAACCCGCCGATGATCAACACGAGGCTGCTGATGAGCTGCAGGCTGTTGATGTAATCCCGCGGCTGCAACAGCACCCACACCGGCAGCACGCTGGCGACGTAGCAGTAGGCCAGCAGCACGGCGACCCAGACCCACACGGGCCAGTCGGCGAGCGTCGCGTTCAGCGATTGAATTCCTGCCCCCAGCGCCCCGCCGGTCCATTCCAGCCCCGGGCAGGCGGCCCCGAACCAGACGGTGAGGTACATCAGGAACAGCGCGATCGCCGACGTCAGCAGCAGGCTCTTTCCCTTGCGGTGCACGTACAGGCCGATCCAGACGGCGATCGGAATCTGCAAAAACACCGGCAGAATCGACTCCGGGAACTGCCGGAAGACGCTGGCGATCACCCACCCGAAGATCGCCAGCACGACCCACAGCCCGAACAGCAGAATGCCCAGAAACAGAAACCGCACGCGGGGATTCAGCACCCGCCCGGCCACGTCGCCGATGGTCTGCCCGCGATTCCGCAGGCTGACGACCAGCGCCCCGAAATCGTGCACGGCCCCGATGAAGATCGCCCCGAACACGACCCACAGCAGCGCCGGCACCCAGCCCCACATGATCGCGATCGCCGGCCCCACGATCGGCCCCGTGCCGGCGATGCTCGTGAAATGGTGCCCGAACACGATCCCCCGCGACGTGGGGACGTAGTCGCGGTCGTCGTTCAGCTCGATGCTGGGCACAAGGGCGTTGGCGTCGAGGTTGAAGATCCGCCGCGACAGCCAGCGCCCGTAGGTGTTGTAGGCGACGATGTAGCCGAAAAAGGCGGCGACGGCGATGAGCAGCGTGGTCATGGGCGATGGTGGTTCGTGGTCGAGTGGCAGGGAACGCCGTCGATTATACGGCCAAGAAGCAATATCGAATATCGAACACGGAATGATGAAGGCAGAAGGAAGCAGGGGAGCGACGCGATCCTTCGATTCTTACTTCCTCCTTCATCATTCCGTGTTCGATATTCGTGATGTGGCCGGGGTCGGGTGTCCAAAATTCAATTTTCCGCTGGAACATTTTTGGCCGCGTCGACACTACTCGCGGAAAATTGAATTTTGGACACCCGACCCCTACCAAAGCAATTCGACGCTCGCCAACACCGTGTACTTCGACCCTTCCGGACGCAGTTCCGACTGGAAGAACGTGATCTCGCTCACGGGAATGCTGCCGAACGGCGTGGCGGATTGTTTGTCGAACAGGTCGAACAGCAGTTGCGGCGGCTTCTGACGGACGCGGGCCAGTGTGAGGTGCGGACTGAAGGGACGGCGTTCCTTGCGGTAGCCGAGTTTCTTCAGCCGTTTGGCAAGGCGTTCCGCGATCGTGACCAGCGGCTCCCCGCGTTCGACACCCGCCCACACGACGCCGGGCCGTTGCGGGCGGGGGAACGCGCCGACGCCGACGAGGTCGAACTCGAGCGCTGCGACTCCGGCCGCCGATTCGGTGAGGATGCCGGTGATTTCTTCCACTTGCTCCGCGGGTGTGTCGCCGAGGAATTTCAGCGTCAGATGCAGGTTGTCCGGCGAGACGGGGCGGACGGCGTTCCCCATCTCCCCCAGCGACCGGATCACCGGCCGCAACGCCGCCGGGCAGGGGACGGCGACGGCGATGAAGGTTCGCAGCATGCTCATGGCGGAAATCCGCGGGACCGAGGTGCGGGATCGGGTGTGGAAAATTCAAAATTGCGGCGGAACTCGATCCCAGCAAGCCAATCGCACCGTCCGCAATTTTGAATTTTCCACACCCGACCCCATCTGCTTGACGCTTGGCGCGCGAAGGGACTCGGAGCCGCAATTCCCCTCGTTTCAACCAGAATAGTTTATCCAACCGGAGCAACGCATCCGATCTATACAATCATCGGTCGGCTTGCGAATTCCGCGCCGGGAGCATTGCCGGAGAGAGGTTCGCCAGGCCGTCAAATGTCGCCTTTCGCTCCGCGAAAGGACGCCGATCGCAGCAATCGGGAACGAGACGGCGACAAGCGTCCTTTCGCGGAGCGAAAGGCGACGATGGCAGGGGGGAACCGGGACGGCATCGCGGTTCCCGCGGAACGCACAGGTTAAGGAGAACCTTCATGCCTCGCTTCGGAAAATGGCTTTTGACGCTGGGACTGATGGCAGCGACCCCCGCGGCAGCCTTCTCGGCCGGTCCCTTCGGAGATTCGCCGGCTAAGCCGCCGGCCGTCAGGTCCAACCAGCAGGTCGCCGAAGACATCGCCAAGGTGCTGCGGGCCGCCCGGTTGAACCGCTATGAGATGGACGTCGAGTTCGCCAACGGCGTCTGCACGCTGAGCGGAAAAGTCGGCACGCCGCAGCAGAAAGTTCAAGCCACGCAGGTGGTGTCGAAGGTGCAGGGGGTGACGCAGGTCGTCAACCGCCTGCAGCCGATGCCGACGCCGCCGGCAAACGCCTTCCCCACCCGACAACGGCCGATGCCGAGCGCCCCGCCGAAACTCGGCAACCGCCGCGCTCCCTCGGTGATTCAACCGGCTGCCGCCACTCGCCAACCGGCGCCCGTCAGCAATCAGAAAATGGCGGAAGCCTGCGCGAAGGCCCTGAAGTCGGCCGGGTTGACCGGGTACGACATGGAAATCCGCTACCAGAACGGCACGGTGCAGTTGAACGGTTCGATCTCTTCGCCGCAGCAGGCGCTCGAGGTCGAGCAGGTCCTGGCGCGAGTGCCGGGAGTGCGGGGCATCAACAATCAGTTGAAAATCCGCCGGGAGAAGCAGCCGATGTCCCGCCGGCCGATGCCGCGCCAGGAATTGGCCCGCCAGCCGATGCCACGCCCGCAGATGGCCCGGCAGCGACCGATGCCCCGTCAACCGATGCCCGGCCAGGCGATTCAACCCGCCGTCGCCTGGCAGAACGGCGGCGGACAGGTCGTGGCGCCGGCGGCGTACATGCACGGCGGTCCGGGCGCCCAGCACACCGAGTACAACAACGCCAACCTTCCGGACTACGCCTGGCCGACCTACGCCTCGTATCCCAACAGCGCTCAGATCACCTACCCGAAGCAGTACAGCGCCAGCGCCTGGCCGTACATCGGGCCGTTCTACCCCTATCCCCAGGTCCCGCTGGGCTGGCGGAAAGCCACCCTCGAGTGGGACGACGGCTACTGGGCGTTGAACTTCAACTCCCGCACCGACCGCTGGTGGTGGTTCCTGAATCCGAAGAACTGGTAAGAACGTAGTGCTGCGTCAATCCTAAGATTTCGGGTTGCATCCATAGAAGCCTGAAGCGCAAGCGAAGGGCGAGTCACGAGTTCCTTCGCTTGCGCTTCAGGCTTCGATCCCAAAATCAAGAGTTGACGAAGCAGTAGTGCGAAATTCATTTCGCACCGTCGAAGGAATTGAAGGACCTGGGGATTTCAAAAATCCCCGGGTCCTTTGTCATTGCCATCGCGACCCCGTCGTGCGAAATGAATTTCGCACTACGTTGAGCGGTACGCGATCGGATCAGCGACGCCCGCCTCTTCAAAGCCTTTCAGCCGCAGCAGGCACGCGTCGCAGCGTCCGCAAGCCTCGCCGTCGGGAGTCGGATCATAGCACGTGCTCGTCAGCCCGTAGTCGACCCCCAGTTCCAGCCCGCGGCGGATGATGTCGGCTTTGGTCAGGTCGATCAACGGCGTGTGCACCCGCAGCCGCCGGCCCCCTTCCGTCGTCGCCTTCGTCGCCAGGTTGGCCATCCGCTCCCACGCCGCGATGTACTCGGGCCGGCAATCCGGGTAGCCGCTGTAATCGACGGCGTTGACGCCGATGAAGATGTCCAGCGCGTCGAGCACTTCCGCCCACGCCAGCGCATACGAGAGGAAAATCGTATTGCGGGCCGGCACGTAGGTCACCGGAATGCCGGCGTCCATCTCGTCGCGATCGCGGTCCTTGGGAACGTCAATGTCGGCCGTCAACGCCGACCCGCCGATCCGCCGCAGGTCGATGTCCAGGACCAGGTGCTCGGCCACGCCCATCGCCCGCGCCACCCGCTCGGCCGCCTGGATCTCCACCCCGTGCCGCTGCCCATAGCGGAACGTGATCGCGCAGGGCAGAAACCCTTCCGCTTTCGCGACGGCCAGCGTGGTCATCGAATCCAGCCCGCCGCTGAGCAGCACGACCGCTTTGGGGGACATTGATCCGCCTCCAGCAGTAGGTTTGGACGGCCCGTCCGGATGTCGCGAAAGGGGACTGGTCCATTTTTCGCCGTTCGGCGACCATCTCTGGAAATCGCCTCCATCCGAAAAATTGACCTGTCCCCGTTCTTGCAACTGATTGCGAGATTCAGATCTTCCAGCCCACCGAGGTCTGGACGGGCCGTCCGGACCGACTTTCACCGGCCGTCGCTTGCCGCCCCGTCGGACGGCAATTCTAATGATCGCGTACCGGTGTTGAAATCACCGGACGGGTTTCCCCGCAACTGGAGATGACATCATGCCTCGGCTGGTTCCGCTGTCGCTGTTCGTCGTTGTGTCGTTCGCTGCCGTTTCGCCCTCGCCGCTGCGGGCTGCCGATCCTTCGGATGCCACGGCCGTCGTGAAGAAGGGGATCGAATTCCTCGGCGGTGAAAAGACGTTGAAGTCGTTCAAAGCGGCCACCTACTCGGACAAGGGGACTTACTACGGCATGGGAGACGGCCTGCCGTACACCGGCAAGTTCGCCGTCCTCTGGCCCGACAAGTTCCGCATGGAGATCGTGGGCATCTTCACCTCGGTCGTCGACGGCAAGACCGGCTGGACGAGCATGCAAGGCATGGTGAAGGAAATGTCGAAGAAGGAAGTCGCCGCCGCCGAACAGGGGCATTACGAGTCGCTCGTTACACAGTTGCACCCGCTGCTGGACGGCAAGACCTTCAAACTCTCGCTCGACGGGAAGGCGACCGTCGGCAAAACGAAAGCGGTCGTCGTCAAAGTCAGCCGCAAGGACCGGCCGGACGTGCGGCTGTTCTTCAACCCCGCGACCGGCGAACTCGTCAAATCGGAAACGATGGCCATCCCCGAAGACCTCTCCGACAAGCGCGTCAAGCAGGAATCGTTCTACAGCGACTACAAGACGGCCAAGGGGATCAAGTACCCGTCGAAATTCCTGATCCTCCGCGGCGGCAAGAAGTACATCGAATCCACCATCACCGCCTACACGCCGCTGGAAACGCTGCCGGCGAAGACGTTCGCGAAGCCGAAATAGCGGCGACCGACGATGCCGGAATGGGATTCTTGCAATCGTCCAAAACCGATACTCAAGAGATGCAGCCTTTCCGCTGATAATCGTCATAATCGGAAAGAGTTGCCATGCGCCACAATTCTCTAATTGAGTTGGTCCTCGCGTTCGCGACGATCGGCTGTGCTTCTACTGCCGAAGTGGCGCCATCATCACATCATGCTGTCGGTGAAGTTCAGTACTTTGAACCAGCACCGGAGAACCCGTTGCCTGCTGACAACTCTTCAGCGTCGTCGCCAGGCGGGCTGAGCGGGTTCGCCCGCCGTATCGGGAGTGTTCGCGTTTTCTGCAGTAGCAGTTTTCCGACCGCAGACGTAAGTGTGCAACTTCAAAACTTGCGCTGCAGGATTCTATTTCCGAAACCCACGATTTCGTCCTGGACGGACCACTAGCCCCCGGTTCGACGGGCGATGCTTCACAACCGGGGGCTGGCGCCCGGCGGCTGATCTGCGCGGCTACGCGCCGTATTCCTCGTCGATCCCCAGCCGGAACCGCAACTCGTCGAACTTGCAGGCGAACTCGTCGCTGGAGGAGTGCACGTGCTCGGCTTCGGTGATGAAGCGGATCGTTTCCGAGCAGCCCACGCCGTGCCCCGACAGCACCGACTCGAACTCGTCCAGCTCGTGCCCGTACATGATGAGCAGCTTGTGCTCGTCGAACTGGACTTCCAGCGGGATGGTGGGATTAAGGACGGCGATGCCGGTGCAGCCGTCGTTGAGCAGCAGGTCTTCGTAGTCGAACAGAATGCTCTTGAGCACGGGCAGGTCGATCTGCTCGCGGAGCAGGTCGCGGTGCCCGCCGCCGTGGCGTTCGTGGCTGGTTTCCAGCACGACGTCGACTTCGGTCCCCAGCGGGTCGAGCATGTCGATGAACACGTCGATGATCGCCTCGCGGGAGGCGGCCGCCATCAATACCGGGATCTCCACCCCGCTCTCGCGGTCCTTGTACACGTCGTGACGGTAGCCCGCCGACGGCACGACCTGCAGATCGTACGAGGGCCGGACGGCGTCGGTAAGCACGAAGCTCCCGTACCGGCAGACCTCCAGATGGGTTTCCAGTTGCGCTTCGGTGAGGTCCTGAAAGCTGCTGCGTTCGCGGGTCGTCGGTTCGTCCCGGTACGCGTTTTTCAGGAATCGCTTCAGAAAACTCATGGCTGTCCCCTCGGCGCGGTGAAGTCGAAGGTCTAAAAGTCGAAGGTCGAAAAGTCGAAGGTCGAAGGAAGGATGTTGATCTTGTATAAAGCCGTCACCGGTGTGGCCCGCGACATGCCACCGACCACTGACCGCTGGCCTTCGAATTTCGACTTTGCGACTGCGGAGAAGTCAAAGGTCGAAGGTCCAAGGTGTGAAGGTCGAAGGACGGCTCGGCGCACGCGACCTGCGACTTTCGACCTCGCGAGTTTCGACTCGTTCGGTGGACCCTTCGCCCGCCGGTCACGAAAACTCTAGCATGCGATTCCCGAGCGAAAGGCCCTTTGTCGACAAGGATCTGCGTTTTCGAATCCCGGTTCCGCCAAATCCCCGCACGCTGCCGCCTGCGGAAAGTGACCCGAACAGGAAAGCCCGCCGATTCTGACGGTTGCCAACACGCATATCCCCTACAGCCGGACCGCGTGGTCCCCCTCCCGGCGTGGGTCGTAAGAATCGTCCCGATCGCACGGTTTCCCGTTGCTGTGCCGCCGAGGGAGGGCCGAAGGCGGATGTCGGAAGTCGGCGTTGAGAGTTGAGAGTTGAGAGTCTAGTGTTGAGAGTTGAGAGTCCTCCGTCTTCCGCTTTCCGCCTTCACTCTCAACTCTCAACCCTCCGACCCTCCCATGCCCGCCGACCGTCGCGATTGGGACCCCGATCTGCTCCGCGAGCTGCGGAACGCGCCGCGGCTGTTCGAGGCGATCGCCCGCCGCGGGGACGAGTCGGAGTTGAAGCTGCAACAGCGGCTGCGGGCGGAATTCCCCCCCGAGCTCGTGCGGGCCGCGCTGACGCTCGACACGCTGCGGAACCGGGCGGCGGCGAAGTTCTCCCGCGCCGCCACGATGTGGTTCGACCGCGTCGGCCTCGAACAGGCCACGGCGGAAGCGGTCGCCCGCCACAAGGCGGAACGGTTCCACGGAAACCAAGGCGGAAGGCGGAAGGCGGAAGGCGGAAGGCTCTTTGGCGAGCCGGAGGGCGTCAGCCCCCGGAGGACTCCGGTCGCTCACGCTCCCGGCTCGCCATGTCCGCCTTCCGCTTTCCGCCTTCCGCCTTCGGAAGTCGCCGACCTCTGCTGCGGCATCGGTTCCGACGCCGTCGCCCTGGCCGAACACGCCGACGTGCTCGCCGTCGATCTCGACCCGGCGCGGTGCCTGGTGACGGACTGGAACGCCGAAGCCTATGGCGTCGAGCAGCGGGTGCGAACGATGTGCGCGGATGCGACCGCCATGGGCGACCTGCCCGCGCTGGTACACATCGACCCCGACCGGCGCGTTCGTAGTGACCGGCTTCAGCCGGTCGAGGAGGGGAGTCAGCGTACCGATCCCGCCTCGCGCAGGCATCGACCGGCTGAAGCCGGTCACTACGAACGTTCGCGCCGCTCGCTGCGGGTCGAAGACTGCGTGCCCGGCGTCGAGTTCCTGCGGAAACTGCAACGCCGTTGCGACGGCGGCGCGATCAAGCTCAGCCCGGCGTCGAACTTCGCGGGCCACTTCGACGACGTCGAATACGAGCTGGTCAGCCTCGACGGCGAATGCAAGGAATGCACCGTCTGGTTCGGGTCGCTCGCCGAGCCGGGCCTCTGGCGGGCGACCGTGCTGCCGCCCGCCAGAACCCAGGGATTTCCAAAATCCCTGGGTTCTGACGCGGGCGAAACGCTGGCCGGCCGGCCGATGGACGCCCTCGCCGACACCGGCCCCCTGCAACGCTTCCTGTACGATCCCAACCCGGCGATCGTCCGGGCGGGACTGGTCGACCTGCTCGCCGAGCGGTTCGGGCTGTTCCGGCTCGACACCGACGAAGAGTACCTCACCGGCGACGCCTTCCTCGCTTCCCCGTTCCTCTCCTGCTTCGAAGTCGAGGCCGAGCTGGCGAACAACCCGCGGGAAATCCGCCGCCACTTCCGCACCGCGGGCTTCGGCCAGGTGGAAATCAAATGCCGCCGCATCCCCGTGCGCGCCGAAGTCGTCCGCCGCCGGCTCCCGTTGAACGGCGCCCGCCCCGGCGTATTGATCTTCGCCCGCATCGCTGGGAAAGCACGGGCCGTGGTCGCCGAACGCCGCAATTCGTGGTGACCGTCCTCGTTCGTAGTGACCGGCTTCAGCCGGTCGAAGGCGGGAGAGAACGTATCGATCGCGCCTCGCACAAGCATCGACCGGCTGAAGCCGGTCACTACGAACGCTTCAATCCCGCGGTTACGAACCCGTTACAGGCCATACCGGTGCATCGCGGTAGAATGCCGACGGTCGCGAAAGTGTTTCGCTGGTTGCAACACTCGGCTTTCAACCCGTTGGAGGCGTCATGTCGTCCCTGCAAGAGTCTCGATGGAAAACCGCCTCGTGGACGGCCGCCCTCACACTCACGTTCGCCGCTGCGTCGCTCGCGTGCCTGGCCGTTCGTAGTGACCGGCTTCAGCCGGTCGACGTGCAAGTTCGTAGTGACCGGCTTCAGCCGGTCAAGGGCGGGAGTGAGCGTTTCGATCGCGCTTCGCACATCAATCGACCGGCTGAAGCCGGTCACTACGAACCTCTGCTCCCCGTCGTCGCCCCCAAGCCGGTCCCGCGGAAGACCGCCAAGTCGAACCACCCGCCGCAAAACGAAATGCTTCGCCGGCTCGCCGCCCGGCTGCACGACGAAGCGCTGGCCCATTTCCATTCCGACCCGCGCAACGGCTTGTACCGGCTCCCCGTCGTCTACGAGCGAATCGTCCGCAAATGGACGACGCCGTACTTCTCCCCCGGCGAGCTGGGGACCGACGAGCCGATTCCGCATCGCGACGACCTGCGGAAGATCCACCGTTCGAGCCTCAGCGATTTCACGACCCTGAGGCCGCCCACGACGACGATTGCCGACCTGCGCAAAGCCGGCCTGTGGAAAATCGACCGCAAGAAGTTCGACAAGAACCGCAAGGTGTGGGAAGTCAAGCAGCTCGACCTCGTCGGCCTCGTGCTGCACGCCGAGCCGGTCGCCTACGTTTCCGAAAAGCTCCCCGCGATGGACAAACTGCACGCCGTCCCCACCCGCGAGCTCGACGAGTTCGAGTACAGCGGCCTGAGCGTGCTCGAAAATGGCAAAGACCTCTACGCCCGCGGCGACAAGGGGGTCATCCGGCTGCTGGGCGCCGTCCGCGCGAAAACGTCCTGCCTGTCGTGCCACACCAAGCACAAGTCGGGCGACCTGCTGGGGGCGTTTTCGTATACGCTCCGCGAGGCGGAGTACAAACGGGATTTCAAGCGGTTCGGCCCGCGGCGGCGGCTGGAGACGTTGAAGGCGTTGAATACGCTCAAGGGGCGGAAGTGAGCCGCCGGAAAAAATGACTGACAGCAATACGGCCGAACTCGTAGGCGGCGGGGTTTACAACAATGCCTCGCTGAACCTCGACGGGGATTCGCAGATTTTCAACAACACCGCGCTGTCCGGCGGCGGTATCTACACCGGCGCTTCCGGTACCCTCGATCTCGAAGACCCCAGCGTCGTGTTCTCCAACACCCCGGATAATTTCGGCGGCGTGCAGCCCAATTTGAGCGACTTCAACCGGGAACTCTCGGGCGCATATACCACTGACGGACAATTCGCCCAAGTCGTCCGCTCCGCCAATGCTCTGTCATTCACTAACGAGCGAGGCGAAGTATCGCGCGGGCGGTATCTCAGCCGGACGAAGTTTGTCGCGATCGACTGGAATAACCTGACTGGCCGGCTCATCGACGGCCACATCGAATGGGCCAACGGCTCGACCTGGTCCGACGGAATCGTCGGCACGTACATGATCGACAGCCGCTTCACCACCGTCGAGCAGTCGGGCGAGCAGCTCACGTTCACCAACGAGCGCGGCGAAGTCTCCACCGGGCACTTTGTGACATCGACAGAAGTGCTCGCCGAAGACTGGGGCGAACTGCCCGGCACGTTCATCGACGGCCGGATCGAATGGGGCAACGGGACCGTCTGGGAGGCTCCCGACGTTCCGGACGTCAGCGGCGACTACTTCATCGCCGACCGGCCCACGAGCATTTCGCGGTCGGGCAACGAGCTGCTGTACACAAACGAGCGCGGCGAGGTCTCGCGGGGTTTCTACATTAACCAGAAAGAGGTCAGGGCCCTCGACTGGGGCGGGCTCGTCGGCGAAATCGCCAAGGGGGTGGTTCGCTGGGGGAACGACAGCGTCTGGGTCGACGACCTCAGCGGCGAATACACGTTCAATGGCGAGACTGCCGCCATCGCACAGGCCGCCAATCTGCTGACGTTCACCAACGAGCACGGCAGCGTCTCGCAGGGCCGTTTCCTGAACGAGACCCACGTCGTCGCGACCGACTGGGGCGGGTTGATCGGCGAGATCGTCAACGGCCGCCTGGGGTGGCGGAACGGTTCCATCTGGCAACCCAAAACGGGATACGCGTCCGCAGACGCCATCGACCGTCTGTTCGCGAGCGTTGCCGACGACTGGTTGTTGCTGCTGCAATAACCTCGACCAATCCGGTGGTCACGGCTCGCGACAGCCGCTTCGGCGCCCGCGACGCCGCCTTTGCCGACCTCAACAACTGGCCGTGGCTGGTTTGACGCGGCGTCATCATCTTCGCATGATAGCGATCAGCCTTGAGCTATCATGTAGTGCGAAATTCATTTCGCACAGTCCACAATTCGTGCGAAATGCCCCTCTTCAATTGAATAAGGGGCGCACTACGTTCTTTCTCGACCTTCAGCCCCCGTCCCGCCCATGAAACGTGCCCTTCCCGCCCTGGCCGTCCTCGTCCTTCTCGGTGCCGCCGTTGCCGTGGCGATGAATGGGGCACAGCGTGGCGAGCCGGGAGCGTCAGCGACCGGAGTTTCGCGGCGCAACGCTCCGGTCGCTGACGCTCCCGGCTCACCGATTCAAATCGAAAAGCAGGACCGCAATCCCTGGACCAACCTCAAGGTCAACAACAAGCCCCGCAACTTTCAGTTCGCGATCGTCACCGACCGCACCGGGGGGCGGCGGCCGGGGGTGTTTTCGCGGGCCGTCGAGAAAGTCAACCTCTTGCAGCCGGAGTTCGTGATGTCGGTCGGCGACCTGATCGAAGGCTACAACGAAGACCCCGGCATGTGGGCGTTGGAGTGGTCGGAATTCGAATCGAAGCTGCAGGGCTTGCAGATGCCGTTCTTCTTCTGCCCCGGCAACCACGACATCACCAACGTGCCGATGAGCGACGAGTGGCACCGCCGCTTCGGGCGCAGCTATTACCACTTCAAGTACCACGACGTGCTGTTCGTGGTGCTCAATTCCGAGGATAAAACGTCGCCGCTGAAGAAGCCGCCGTACTACATCGGCGAGAAGCAGCGGAAGTGGGCCGACGGCGTGCTGAAAGCCAACCGCGACGTGCGGTGGACGTTCGTTATTCTGCACAAGCCGTGGTGGTACTATCTGGGGGCCGACCACCGGCTGCTGGGCTGGAAAGCGATCGAGGAATCGCTGGGCGAGCGGCAGTACACGGTGTTCGCGGGGCACAATCACCGCTACGGGCGGTACATTCGCAACGGCCGCGAGCACTACATTCTCGCGACGACCGGCGGGGCCTCGAAGCTGCAGATGGGGATGGCCGAGGGGTACTTCGACCACTTCGTGTGGGTCACGATGAAAGACAACCGCCCGGTGATCGCGAACCTGCTGCTGTCGGGCATCCACGACCGGCGGATCCGCGACAACCCGCCGATTCCGAAGCCGGCGAAACGGCCGCGGCGGAAGCGGAAATGACTCAAACCATCAACGTGAGACCGCAAGGCCCCTTATAATCGACGGCGAAACTCGAAGATTGCTCGCGAAGTGGCCAAACACCAGAACAAACACATTCGCGAGGCGATCAAATACGCAGAGAGCATCGGCTGGACCGTGTTGAAAGCGGGACCGCGTGCGCACATCTGGGGAATGCTTTATTGCCCGCACCATGACCGGACGGGCTGCCGGATTCGCGTGATGTCGACGCCGAAAGATCCCGAATCCCACGCCAACGACATCCGGCGTCAGGCGGAGAATTGTCCCCACCTGCAACAGGGGCAATAAGGAATTGAAGCATGAAAGTCCACGAATTCACGCTCGTCCTTACGGCAGACCCGGACGAGGACGAGGCCGACCGGATGTACGGCACGTTTAACGACGGGACCATCGTCACGATCGCCGGAGTACCGCGGATCCACTTCCATCGGGAAGCTCCATCGTTGGAAGAGGCCATCCGCTCGGCGATTGGCGACGTTCGCTCAGCGGGATTCGATGTGGCGACGGTAGAAATGGAACCGGGTGCGGTTGCGCAAACCATCTGACAGCAACGGCACCGATGATGCGTCCGTTACACCCCTGTTACACGCTTTGCCGGCGGGACCTCGGTAGAATTGCCCGTGGGATTTCCGTCACCTCGTTGAGGGAGGGCTCGGCATGCGGGCAGTCACCTGTTTCATTCTACTGTCATTCCTCGCACTCAGTCGGGCCGCCGACGCGAAACCGCGAGGGCCGTTGCGCGATCGTGCCGAACGTGTCCGGGTGGAAGACGCCACAACGACCGCGACGGTAACACTGGGCGGGCGGAAGCTGACGTTCACCCGCGGCAGCATCACCGAGTACGAGGGGCTGGTGATCGCGCTGCTGGGAAGTTGCAGCGTCGAGAACGGCGCCTCGATCGCGACGAAAGAGCGGTGGGAAAAGGCCATGAAGCGGGACCACCTCCGTGTCCACTTCGCCAAACCCCGCACCTTTGTGGCGGGCGGCCCGGACTCTCCGAATGTCGAGGCCGTCGAGATCGTCGTCCCCCTTTCGCCAACACGAACGCCCGACCACATTCTTGTCCGGGACGGGAAGGGCTTTCGGGCCTTCGCGAAATACCAGCCGGATATCTGCTTTTTCATCCAGGGCCGGCTCAAGGCACTTCGGAAGCGCTGATGCGGGTCCTGACTCGTACCAGCCGGCGGGCGCTAGCCCCCGGTTTGCGGGAATCGAAGATTGAACCGGGGGCTAGTGGTTCTTCAATTCTGTTCTTGTGGGTTGCATCAATAGAAGCCTGAAGCGCAAGCGAAGGGCGACAAGCTACTTGCTTCGCTTGCGCTTCAGGCTTCGATCCATCGATTCAAAGTTGACGGA
>Ga0268386_10000462_pt1 | contig 25758 bp, 17 predicted proteins | sample RVTome_15_FD_200260 | JGI IMG/M metagenome (GOLD analysis project Ga0268386, IMG submission 200260) | Soil microbial communities from uranium-contaminated site in the Upper Colorado River Basin, Wyoming, United States - RVT150D86... ... | reverse complement strand
CCGCCGCCCGACAAGCCGGCGACCGAATAGCTCCCCAGCGTGCTCAGGTAGATCCGGCCGCTCGACACCGACACCCCGTCCACGTCCTCGCTGGACGAGCCCAGACCCAGCGCCGAGCCGTCGAAGTACAGCGACCACGTGCAGGTCGTCGGCCCCGGCCCGAACGTCCCCACGCACCGCAGCAGGTCCTCGTCCTGGATCCCGGAAACCCCCGGCACCGATGCCGACTGCAGCGTCGAGACCAGGGCGCTCCCGTCGGCCAGGATCTCGAAGGCGTCCACGTCCTCGTTGCTCGAGTCGGCCAGCCCGACCGCGCTGCCGTCGAAGTACAGGGTCCAGGTCCCGGCGTCGTAGCGCACCACGTCCTCATCCTGGACCGTACCCAGCCCGGGAACGCTCGCGGTGGCGCCGGAGAACGACAGGTAGAACGTGTCCGCGTCCACGACCTTCAGGGCGTCGACGTCGGCGATGGAGGACAGCCCGGCCGCCGAGGCGTCGAAGGTCCGGCTGAAGGCGCTCCCGTCCCACAGGTAGACGTCGGCGTCGTCGTACGGGCCGGCCACCCCGGGCACAGCCGTGTTCCCCGCCGTCGAGAAGTACACGAGCGTCCCGGTCGCGGCCACGTCGTCGTCGAGGATCGTGCCGACCCCCTGGCTGTCCGCCAGGACGGCTCCCGTGGCGCCGGTCAGGTTCACCAAGAACGTCTCGTCCGGCTCGTCCACGGTGTCACCGTCGACCGCCACCGCGATCGCCTGCGTGGAGACGCCGGGGCCGAAGCTGAGGACGCCCGACGCCGCCACGTAGTCGCTGCCGGAGGTCGCGGTGCCGTCCGCGGTGGACCAGTTCACCGTGACCGTGGTGGTCGGCGGAGGCGCCAGCGTCACCGTGAAGGTCGCCAACCTGGTCCCGGAGTCCCCCTCCGCGACCGAGACGTCGTCGATCGCGGCGCTCGGCGCGCCGCCCGCCGTGGTGGCGCTCGCCTCGTTGGAGTAGGCCGAGCCGGACGGCCCGCGGTAGGCGCTGACGCGGTAGGTGAAGGTCGTGGCCGGCGGCAGGCCCTGATCGAGGTAGGTCGTGGCCCCGGCGTCGACCGTGGCGATCACCGTGAACGCCGGCGAAGACGTCCTGCGCTCGATCCGGAAGCCGTCCTCGTCGAGCGAGTTGTCCTGCCACTGGAGGTCGATCTCGCCCTCGCCGCCGGCGACCGCGGTGAGGAACGAGGGCGCCGCCGGGCCATCGACGGCCGGACAGCTCGTCGTGTCGTTCAGGTAGGTCACGGCGTAGAAGAGCTGGGAGATCGCGCCGGTCGACGGATCGATCCGCTGGATCGCGGACCCGAGGGCGGACTCCTGGATGTCGGAGGCGTAGAGCAGGCCGTTGCAGTAGGCGAGCCCGGTGAAGACGTTGATGCCGGGGCCGTCGGGGATCAGGTCGGCGTAGAGGAGCTTCGGCGTGCGCGTGGGGATGTCCAGGGTGTACAGGTTCTGGTAGGTGACCACGTAGAGGGTACCGTCGGGCGCGAAGGCGAAGTCGCCCGTGCCTCCTTGGGGGCCGTCCTCCAGGCCGTTCACCGGGCCGAGAGCCGTGACGTTCCCGTTGCTCTTGTCGACCGTGAACAGGCGGTCCTGCGTGTCCATGAGGTAGAGCGTCCCGTCGGGGTGGAAGGCCAGCCGCTTGGGATAGATCCCGGGTGGGGGAGAGTACTGTCGCACCAGCGTGTTCGTGCCGGTGGAGGGGTCCCAGTACAGGAACTGATCGGCGTCGGAGCCCCAGTCGAAGTAGTACACGTAACCCGTCGCAGGGTCCTGCTCCATCGCTTGCGTACCGACGGTCAGCGTTCCGGCGAATCGGGACGTGTCCTGGGTCAGGTTGATCTCGACCATCTGGCCGTCACGGTTGGAGCCGTAGATGATCGTGTCGGCGGCGCTGCCCGTCGGCATGGCGGCGATCAACGCCAGGACGCCGAGCGTCGTCCGCCAGGCGTACGGGTAACGCCCACCCGCCTGCCCGCGAACGATGCCAGTCGCCATGGGAGCTCCTCCTGACCGAAGGGAGCGCGTGGACGATAGTGCGGCTCCCGCCGTGGGTCAAGTGCCCTCGGCCGACCCGATCGGACCTTGTCCGAGGCGCCTGCCGGTCGCTCGTGGAAGCGAGGGCGGGCGCGCGCGTCGGGCTCGCAGGCGCGCCCGGCCGACGGCGGCCACCAGGGCGCCTACGTCCTCCGGCCCGGTCTCGTGGTGGGTGATGCAGGCGCGCAACCAGCGCTCGCCCGCCGGGAGGCGGACCTCCGAGACCCAGGCCGCTCCCTCGGCAGCCACGCTCCGCGCGATCGCGGCAGCCGCCTCCTTCGGTGCGTCGCGCGGCGTGAAGCAGACGAGCGGCAGCGGCGAATCGTTGCGGACCCGCCAGCCTCCCTCCAGCAGCGCTTCACGCAGGAGCCGGCCCATGGCTGCCTGGTGATCGATCATCGCGGTTATGCCCACATCGCCCAGCTCGGCCAGCGTGAGGAACACCTTGAGCCCGATGAAGCGGCGCGACCACTGGAGCGTCTTGCGGTAGGGGTCGGCCGTCCCGGGCTCGGCCTCGGGCACGTAGCCGGTGTGCACCTCGAAGGCCGCCTCGCTGAAGCGGGGCCATCGGCAGAAGAACATCCCGGCCCCCATCGGCACGGGCAGCGTCTTGTGGGCGTCCCAGGTGACCGAATCCGCGCGCTCCAGCCCTCGGACGTGCACGCGCAGGGTGTCGGAGAGCAGAGCGAGCCCGCCCCAGGCTGCGTCCGCGTGCAGCCAGAGCCCTTCGGCGCGGCACAGCGCGGCGAGATCCTCGAGCGGATCGATGGCGCCGGTGGCGGTGGTGCCGACCGTCGCCACGACCAGGAACGGGTTGCTTCCGGCTTTGCGGTCGCGGGCGATCGCGCGGCGGAGGGCGTCCGGGTCGAGGCGCTGGCGGCGATCGCTGCGCACGCGGCGGAAGGCCGCGCGGCCGAGGCCCGTCACGTGTGCGACCTTGACGAGGGAGTCGTGGGCTTGGTCGGAGGCGTAGAACACGGGGGGCCGGCGGAGGCCGACCAGTCCGGCGCGACCCCGGCGTGGCAGGGCGCGGGCCAGGGCAGCGAGCACGGCCGTCAGGGTAGCCTCGGACCCGCCGGTGGTGAAGGTCGCGGCCGCTGCGGAGGTGTCGAAGCCGATCCGCCGCCGCAGGTAGTGGAGGGTCACCTGCTCGATCTCGGCGGCCGCGGGGCCGTGCCACCAGGCGCCGAGCTGCGCGTTGTACAGGGCGGCGAGCCCGTCGGCGACCACGCCGGCAGGGCGGACCCCGGGCACGAACAGACCGAAGTAGCGCGGATGGGTGGCGTGGAGGCTGCCGCGCTCCAGCAAGTCGGCGACCTCGTCCACGAGCGAGGCCAGGTCCCGGGGGCGCGAGAAGTCGTGGGCGCGCACGCGCTCCACGAGGACGGCCCGCGGCAGCCGTGGCGATACGGGCAGCTCCCTGACGCGGTCCGGCCACTGCTCGATGCGTTGGACGAGGCGGGCGAGCGCCAGGTCCTGCGTCCGGCCTCGATCGAGCTCTCGTACAAAATTAGGCCCTTCAAGCATTAAGTCTTATACTGTGCCACTGATGACCAGTCCATCGAATATTATTCGTACTCGAGCCCCCGTTTCCGCCCTCGACCGAATCGATTTCGACATCCTGGACGCCTTGCAGACGAATGCTCGGCTCACCAACAAGGAGCTGGCGGCCCGTATCGGCCTGGCGCCGTCGAGCTGCCTGGAACGGGTGCGCGCCCTGACGCGCGCAGGCGCGATCGAGGGGTATCACGCGGACGTGGCCGCGTCCGCGCTCGGGATCGGCCTGCAGGCGCTGGTCGCGGTACGGCTGGTGAGGCACTCGCGAGAGGCGTTCCGAGCCCTCTACGACCACCTCCTGTCGCTGCCCGAGGTCCTCACCGTCTTTCACGTGAGCGGCCTCAACGACCTGCAGGTCCAGGTGGCCGTCCGGGACATCCAGCATCTGCGCGACCTCGTCGTCGAGGGGTTCGCCGGCCGTCCGGAGGTGGGCCACTGCGAGACTTCCGTGATCTTCGATCTGCATCGGAAGCCGCGTCTGCCGTGTTACGCGCGGGCCGACCAGGAACGGGATGGCTCGGTCGGCGAGCGGCGGGAGGCGCCTGCGGGACGAAGGCCGGTTTCCAGCTCGCGTCGCGGCCGATCCAGCCGCCGCTGAGGGTTGCAGCGCAGCCGGGGTTGACATGGGACGTCCACGTTCCGAGACTGCTCCGATGGGCGAGGCCTTCTTCCAGGACCCCGCCGCGGCTGACCAACACCTACGACGCCGACGGCCCGTTGCGGGACGTGCTCGCGCGCCTCCTGCCCGCGGACGTCCACGCCGGCCTGGAGCCGCAGTGGCGCGCGCTCGGCGAGGCGGCCGCCGGACCGCTGGAGGCGCTGGCCAGGGAAGCCGAATCGTCTCCGCCGCGCCACCTGCCCTTCGACGCCTGGGGCCGGCGGGTCGACGAGATCCACGTCTCCCCGGCCTGGAGGCGGCTCCAGGACGAGGCGGCGCGATGGGGGCTGGCGGCGGCGCCGTACGACACGGGGCTGGGCCCCTGGGCGCGCCTCCACCAGCTCGCGCTTCTCATGCTGTACGGGCCCAGTTCGGCCGTCTTCACCTGCCACCTGGCCATGACCGACGGCGCCGCGCGCACGCTGCTGGAGCACGCCGATCCGGACCTGGCGGGACGGGTCGTGCCGCACCTCACCAGCCGCGATCCCGCTCGGCTCTGGACGAGCGGCCAATGGATGACCGAGCGCGCCGGCGGCAGCGACGTGTCAGGGACGGGAACCGTGGCACGGCTGGTCGACGGAACCTGGCGCCTCACCGGCGACAAGTGGTTCACGTCGGCCGTGACCAGCGAGGTTGCCTTGACCCTGGCCCGCTCGGATGGCGCGCCCGGCGGCTCGGCCGGGCTCTCGCTCTTCTACCTGGAGCAGCGCAGGGCAGACGGGTCCCGCAACGGCGTGGTCATCCACCGGCTCAAGGACAAGCTCGGCACGCGCGCGCTGCCCACGGCCGAGCTGAGCCTCGAGGGCGCCGCGGCAGTACCCGTGGGCGGGCTGGGCGGGGGAGTCAAGAAGATCACCCCCCTGCTGAACCTCACCCGCTTCCACAACGCGGCGAACGCCTGCGGGATGATGGCGCGCCTCCTCCAGCTCCTGCGCGACTACGCCCGTCGGCGCCAAGTCTTCGGCGAGCCGCTGGCTCGGAAGCCGCTGCACCGCGAGACCGTGGCGGCGCTCGCCGCCGAATACGAGGCGGGACTGGCCCTGACCGTCGAGTGCGCGCGGCTGCTGGGGCGGGTCGACTCCCGCGAAGCTGACGACGCGGACCGGGCCGGCCTCCGGCTGCTGACCCCCCTGGCCAAGCTCTTCACCGCGCGGCAGGCGGTGGCGGTGGCTTCCGAGGCGCTGGAGGGCTTCGGGGGCGCCGGGTACGTCGAGGACACCGGGCTCCCCGTCTGGCTGCGCAACGCGCAGGTGCTCCCGATCTGGGAGGGCACGACCAACGTGCTGGCCCTGGACGTGCTGCGCGCCGCGGTCAAGGACGGAGCGCTCGACGCCTGGGCAGCGCGCACCCGGGAGCGGATCGCGGCGATCGGCGCCGGCGCGCTCGCGCCCACCGCCGCGGCGCTGTGCGCGAGCCTCGACGAGGCCCTGGCCGCGCAGCGGCGATCCGTCGAGGCCGGCCCCGCGTTCGTGGAAGCGGGAGCGCGGCGCTGGGCGCTACGCCTGGCCGCGGTTGCAGCCGGTCTCGGCCTGTGCGAGCAGGCGGCGTGGTCCCTCGCGGGCGCCCGTGGCGAACGGAGCCTGCTCGCCGCCCGGCGCTTCCTGTCGGAGACGCCGTGCCTGCTCGACGCGACCGGCGGCGCCGACCGGCTCCGAGCGAACGACCTGCTGTCGGGGCTGTCCGAGCCTCCATCCGCCTGAGCGAGCCGTCAGGAGCGGGCGGCAGTGTTGCAGGCGCCCGCCTTCGAGGATGGAACACGCCCCGGCGTTCATCCCCTCGGCTGCCTGGGTCGTCGCGTTCGCCGGACGGCTCCTCCTCCTGCTCCCGGTGTTCCTGGTGGTGAGGCTCGTCTTCTTCCGGCGGGCGGGCGCGCCGCCGACCGCCGGTCAGTCTCGTGAAGCCCGCCGCGGACCCAGAGTCCAGAAGAGCGTCGCTCCCAGGCCCACGACGCCCTCGGCCCAGACCCGGCCGCCGTGGCGCTCCACGATGCGGTGCACGGTGGCGAGGCCGATGCCGGTGCCGGGGAAGTCGCTCTCGTCGTGCAGGCGCTGGAACGGGGCGAACAGGCGCTGGGCGTAGGCGGAATCGAATCCGGCTCCGTTGTCACGGACGAAGTAGGTGCGTTGCCCCTCACTTTCGGCGGCCCCGAGCTCCACCGCCGCATCCGCGGTCTTCGCGGTGAACTTGAAGGCGTTGCCGAGGAGGTTCTCCAGGGCTATCCGCAGCAGGCGGCGGTCGCCCTCGGCGGCCAGGTCCTCCTGGATGGTCACACGCACGCTGCGGTCGGGCTCCGCCCGCTCCAGCTCCGCCGCCACGTCCCGGGCGAGCGCCGAAAGGTCCACCGGCGCCCGGCTGAGCTCGGCGCGGCCGACCCGCGACAGGGCCAGCAGGCCGTCGATCAGCTCGCTCATGCGGCGGGCCGCGCTGCGGATCCGGTCGAGGTAGTGGCGCGACTTCTCGTCCAGGTCCGCGGCCTGGGCCTCGAGGAGCCGGCTGAACCCCTCCAGGCCGCGCAGAGGGGCCCGCAGGTCGTGCGAGACGGAGTAGCTGAAGGCCTCGAGCTCCCTGTTCTTGCGCTCCAGCTCCTGCACGAGCGCGGCCCGAACCTCCGCCAGCTCCCTGGCGACCCGGGCCTCGGCCGCCTCCAGCTCCACCCGCAGGAGCTGCTCCCGGATGCGGCGGTGCTCCTCCTCGAACTGGCGCCGGCGGAGCTGGGCGCGGACCCGCGCCTTCAGGACCTCGAGGTCGGCCGACTTGGCGATGTAGTCGTCGGCCCCGGCCCCCAGCCCGGCGATCATGGCCTCCCTGTCCTCCACCGCCGTCAACATGATGAGCGGAATGTCGCGGATCACGGGGGCGCCCTTGATGCGCCGGCACGTCTCCTCGCCGCTCAGCCCCGGCATGAGGAGATCCAGCAGCACGCAGTCCACCGGCTGGACGGCGAGGAGGTCCAGGGCGTCCTCTCCGGAGCGGGCCAGGACGACGTCGTAGCCTTCGCCCTGCAACGCCGCCGCCAGCTCGTGGAGGAAGGTGGGGCTGTCGTCCACGGCGAGGACGCGCTTGGGGCCGAGGACGCTGTCCGGCTCGGAGCCGCTCTCCCAGAGCGGCGTCGCCCGCAGGACCGCGGCCAGGCGGGCGAGGATCACGGGGATGCCGTCGTCCTTCCGCACGAACGCGTCGGCGCCGGCCTCCAGGGCCCCCAACTCCGCCCCGGGGACGTCGGAGGCGGTGAGGAGCACGCAGGGGGTGCGCCGGAGCGCGGCGTCGAGGCGGAGGCGCCGGACCACGGTGGCGCCGTCGATGCCCGGGAGCACTCCGTCGACCACTACGGCCTGCGGCGCCGCGTCGGCCGCCGCCGCCAGGGCTTCCTCGCCGGTGGCCGCTTCGACCACGGAGTAACCCTCTCTCTCGAGTGCCGCGCACAGCTCGGTGCGGAACGTCATGCTGTCGTCCACGAGCAGGATCGCCGGCATCTGAGGGCGGGCCCCCTGGTGGCGATGGAGGAGCTGGCGGGCGCGGGCCACCACGTAGCTCCGATCGTAGGGCTTGCCCACGTACTCGTCGGCGCCGACCGACAGGCCGCGGACGCGGTCGCGCACCTCCGTCTCGGTGGACAACAGGAGGACGGGCATGTCCTGCATGCTCGGGGACGCACGCAGCTCGCGCAGCAGCTCGATCCCGTCCCCGTCGGGAAGGAGCACGTCCAGGACCACCACCGCGACGTCGGCGCCGCCCAGGGCCTGCCGCGCCTCCTCCAGCGTCCTGCACGGCCGAGGGTGAAAGCCGGCGCTCTCGAAGGCCTCGGTCAGGTCCATGCGGACGGTGAGGCTGTCGTCCACGATCAGGACCACATCGCTCATGGCTTCGCCTCGCCCGGGCCGTCGGCGGCTGCCGCCAGGGCGCGGCCGATCTCGCCGAGCGGCAGCACCCGCTCGGCGGCGCCCAGGAGCACGGCCTCCCTCGGCATTCCGTAGACGACCGAAGTGGCCTCGTCCTGGGCGAGCGTGAGGCCACCGGCCCGGCGAACCTCCAGGAGGCCGGCGGCGCCGTCCCGGCCCATGCCGGTCAGGAGACAGGCGACGGCCGTCTCGCCGCACGACCGCGCCACCGACTCGAAGAGGACGTCCACCGACGGGCGGCAGGAGTGCCGCTCCGGATCGTCGCTCAGGCGCAGCCGCGAGCCCTGCACCGTCAGGTGGCGCTCGGGCGGCGCCATCAGGACCCGGCCCGCTACCCGCTCCAGGAGCTCTCCGTCCACCGCGTACCGGACGCGGTGGGCGGTCTGGGCGTCGAGCCACTCGGCCAGGGAGGCGGCGAAGGGCGCTCCGATGTGGAGCACCAGCAGAACGGGGAGCGGGAAGTCCGGGGGCAGGTCCCGGAGGACCTCCACCACCGCGCCGGGGCCTCCCGTCGACGCGCCCACGGCGACGACGCGAGAGTGGGTCGGCCTCGCGCGCGGCAGCGGGCGGGAATCGGGCGGCCGGCCCAGGTGGGCCAGCCGTCCGCGGGGGTGGGTGATCACCCTGATCCGGGCCACCATCTTGACGGTGGAGCGCAGGCGCGCCTCCCATTCGCCTTCGATCTCGTCTCCCATGGGCTTCTCGAGCACGTCCACGGCCCCGGCCGCGAGGGCGTCGTAGGTCTTGAAGAGCTCGCCGCGATTGGTGGACGAGGAGACGACGAGGATGGGCGTGGCGAAGTGGGCCATGATGTACTCCGTCGCCGCCAGGCCGCTCAGGACGGGGAGCATCATGTCCAGAGTGATCACGTCGGGCCGCAGGGCGCGGCACATCTCGATGGCCTGCCTTCCGTCATCCGCCTCCCCAGCGACCTCGAGCTCCGGGTCGCCGGCCAGGACGTCGCACAGCCGGCGCCGTACGGTGAGGGAGTCCTCGACGACGAGCACGCGTGTCTTGCGCATCGGCGCTACCTGGCCAGCTTGCGGATCGTCTCCAGGAGCGCGGCCTGGTCGAACTCGCTCTTGACGACGTACGCCCGCGCGCCGACCTCTTCTCCACGCTTGCGATCCTCCGGCGAGCTGCGGGACGTCACGAGAATGGACGGGACGTCCCGGAGGGCGGGGTCGCTCCGCGTCCGCTCCACGAAGGTGAAGCCGTCCATCCCCGGCATCTCCACGTCCACCAGGAACAGGCCGAAGGAGCGCCTCGACGCCTTGTCCAGCGCCTCCTCGCCGGAGACGGCCAGGTCGACGTCGAAGCCCGCCGACTCCAGGATGGTCTGCTCGAGCATGCGGGTCGTCAGCGAGTCGTCGACGACGAGAACGGGTGCCTTCCTCGCCGCGTCCGGCGAGCGGGCCTGGGCGTCGGTGCCGTGCGCGGCCGCCACCAGCTCCACGGGGTCCAGGACGAGCTGCGGGTTCCCGTCGGCGTCGAGGCACGTCCCCGTGACGACCGGTTCCACGGGCGCCAGCGCCGGCACCGCCTGGACCAGGAGGGAAGCCGTCCCGTGCAGCCGGTCCACGCCGATCCCCGCCAGCCGGTCTCCGGACCCGACGATCACCGCCGTCCGGGGACCCTTCGAGGGCGAGGCCTCGCGCCGGCCGAGGATCCGGGCGAGCGGCGCGAAGGGGACGGTTCGGCCGTCGTGGACGAGCGCTGCCCCGTGGGCTCCGCGCACGACCTCGTCCGCCTGGACCCGTACCGCCCGCCTGACCGCGTCCAGGGGGATCCCCGCGAAGCGGCCCGCGTCCTCCACCACGAGGGCCTCGAGCGACGACAGCGACACCGGGACCTGCAGCTCGACCGTGGTGCCTTCGCCTGCGTGCGTCTCGACCGCCACCTCGCCGCCCAACTGCGAAGCGCCTTCGCGCACGACGTCGAGGCCCACGCCGCGACCCGAGACCTCGGTCAGCGTTCCCGCGGTGGTGAGGCCGCCGCGGAGGAGCAGGCGCAGGAGCTCCGCGGCGTCGAGAGCGGCCTCGCCGCCGGCGAGCAGGCCCTTGGCCTGGGCCGCGCGGCGCACCGCCTCGAGGTCGACGCCCCGGCCGTCGTCCCGGCAACGGAACACCACGCGGCTGCCGCGGCGGAGCGCCTCGACGACGACGTGCCCGGCCGGGGGCTTGCCGGCCCGCCGCCGTTCGGGGGCGGGCTCGATCCCGTGCACCACCGCGTTGCGCACTAGCTGGATCAGGGCTCCCTGGACGGTTGAGAGCACGTGGGCGTCGACGCGGACGTCGCCGGTCGTCGCGGTGAAGGCCACCTCGCGGCCGACCGCGTTCGCCGTGTCGCGGGCGGTGCGCTCGAGGGGCCCGGCGAGCAGCGCCGCCGGCACCAGGCGCAGGCGCTCGGCGGCCTCGCGCACCTGGCGTATCTCCCGTCCCAGGGCCTCGAGTCCCGCGCCGAGCCCTCCCTCCAGCCGGCCCAGCAGACCGCGCAGCTCCTCGGCCGCCGCCCGGGACCGCGACGGGAGGGCCAGCGCTTCGTGCCCGTTCCGGGAGCCGGCCGGCGTGAGCGGGCCGGCGATCCGATCGCCGAGGTCACGGGCCCGCTCCGCCATGCCCGCCGTCTGGCGGAGCGCCCGGAGCTGGACCGCGGCCTCCGTGATCCCGTCCAGCAGCGCATCCAGGTCCAGGACGTCGTGGCGGACCGCGTGCACGACCGCCGGCGGCTCACCGGCCGCAGGGGGGACGTTGCCCGCGGCCGGAGTGAGCGCCTGGACGCGGAGGCCTATGGCGTCGACGAGTCCGAGGACCGCGTCCACCTGCTCCCGCGAGGCCGTCGCCCCCGGGGAGCGCAGCGGGCCCAGCGCGTCCTCGGCGGCGTGGGCCAGCTCGGCGATCTCGTTCTGGCGCACCACCCGCGCGGCGCCCTTCAGGGTGTGGGCCAGGCGCAGGAGCCGAGAGGCCGTCTCGCCGACGGGGGCCCCCTTCTCGAGGGCCAGGGCGCCCTTGGTGAGGCCCTCGAGGATCTCCCGGGCCTCGAGCCGGAAGTAACGGTAGGGATCCGGCGCCTGGCTCATGCCGCGGCCTGGGGCCTGATCAGCCGGAGGAGGTCGCGGGAGAGCCCGGTGAGCTGCGAGGCGGTCTGGAGCGTCTGGCCCGCGCTCGCCTCCGTCTCCTTCGTGGTCTGCGCCACGTTGGCCACCGCAACGTTGACCTGCTCGACCGCGCTGGCCTGCTGCTTCGTGCTCAGCTCGATCTCGCGGGCCACCTCGGTCGTGGTCGACACCAGCGCCGCGATCTGGCCGAAGGCCGCCGCCACGTCGGTGAACTGCCGGGTCCCGGCGTCCACGGCCTTGGAGCCGCCCTCGGTGGTCATGACGGTGGTGTTGACCGCTCCGCGCACGTCCTCGACGAGGGTCCGCACGTCCTTCATCGACGAGCCGACCCGGTCCGCCAGCTTGCGGATCTCGTCGGCCACGACCGCGAAGCGACGGCCGGCCTCGCCGGCGCCGGCGGCCTCGATGCTGGCGTTGACGGCCAGGATGTTGGTCTGTTCGGCCAGCTCGCCCACGATCTCGACCACGCTGCCGATCTGCTGGGACTTCCGGCCCAGGTCCAGCATCTGGGCGACGATGAGGTCGACCTGCCGCCGGATGCCGCCGATCGACTCGGTGGCCCTCTCGACGATCGAGGTGCCGGAGCGGGCGGCCGCGGCGGTCTCCCCCGCGACGGCGGCGACGCGCTGGGCGCTCTCGGCGATCTGCCGTGACGTGGCGAGCAGCTCGTTGATGGTGGTGTTGATCTCGGTCATGGCGGTCGCCTGCTGGCGCGCGCCGGTGGCCTGCTGGTTCGCCGCCGCCTGAAGCTCCGCCGAGGAGCTCTGGACCTGCCCCACCGCGGAGCCCACCTGCTGTCCCAGGGCCCGGGTCAGCAGGATAGCCACCGCCGAGGCGAAAAGCAGGGCGAGCGCCACCATGGACGAGAGCAGCCCGACGCTCAGTGACGCCGTGCGCGAGGCGGCCTGGCGTGCCCGTTCGAGGCGCTGCTCTTCGTGGGTCACGTAGCCCTCCACGGCGGTCCGCAGGGCGCTCCGGCGCGGGAAGACCTCGTCGTCCACGATCCGGACCGCGGCCTCGAGCCCGCCGGCCCCGCGGCGGGCGGCCACCGCCCGGTCCGTGGCCTCCTGGTGGGCCGCCTCGAGACGCTCGATGTCGCCGAGGAGGCGCCGGGCCTCTTCGCCGGTCGAGCCGGCCCTGAGCCTTTGGAGGACCGCGAAGAACTCCCGGCGGGCCTCGCCCATCTGCTCGAGGTGCTGCGGACCCTGGGTCAGGAGGTAACCCCGCGACGCGGCCGTCTTCCACTCGACGCTGGCGTCGAGGCGCTGGCCGTCGACCAGGTTCTGCGCGCTCCCGGCGATGACGGCGTCCTTGCTCTCGACCACGGCCTGAAGCGCGTAGATGGCCACCACTCCGAGGGCTACGCTCAGCGCCACCATGACCGCGAAGCCCGCTCCTACACGTTGTCCGAAGGTCCAGTCTCGCTTCATGTCTCTCTCTCCTCCGGAATGGCCGCCGTTGCCACGCGTCTCCTGAGCGTGGCGACGGCGGCGGCGACGTCCAGGAGCGGCCGAGAGTCCGCGGCGAAGCGGACCACGGGCACCTCGTCCGTCGCGTCGCAGCGGGCGGCGAGGAGCTGCGATCGAGGAACGGTCCAGTGGCCCTCGTAGCCTTCGAAGGCCAGCGCCACGTCCTCCCTCCCCGCCGGCAGGATGATCCAGGCCGGAGCGCGGCCGGCCTCGTGACCGAGCAGGGCGGCGAGGCCGAAGACCGGCACGACGGTGCCGCGAAGGCCGGCGAGGCCCAGGAACGCGGGCTCCCGGGTGGGCGCGGCGATGATCCGCTTCGCCGGGTGCAGGCCCCGGACCTCCGCCAGCCGGACGGCGTACGCCTGGGACCCGACGCGCACGGCCAGCAGGTGCTCCACCTCCTCGTCATCCCCGGCCGCGGGGCGGGTGAAGGACTCGTCGAAGGCGCGGCGAAGCTCCTCGAGCTTCTCCGCCAGGGGGTCCGCGGTCACGGCCGGCCCCCGCAGCGGAGGAGCTCCGCCGCGCACAGATCGGCCAGGGCCTGGCGCGGGAAGCCGCCGCCGAAGAGCAGGAGCCGCGGCGCGTCCTCGCGCTGGAGGAGTCCCAGGGCGTCGGCCAGCTCACGCCGGGCGGCCTCGCGGTCCCCGGAACGGGCGGCCATCAGCCCGAGATGGAGCCGGGGCATGGCGAACCCGGGATCGAGGTAGGCGGCGGAGAGGTCGTGCTCCCGAGCGCCCGCCTCATCGCGGCGGGCCTCGCAGCAGAGCGCCATCAGGTAGTGCGCCGGAGCGCTCAACTCGTCGATGCGGAGCAGCTCCGCGCAGAGCCGCTCCGCTTCGGCGAGAGCGCCGCTCTGGGTGAGGAGGGCCGCCTGGAGCAGGAGGGCGTCGGCATCCTGGGCTTCCTCCTCCGGCAGGCCTCGCACGAAGGACAGGGCCTCCCCGAAGCGTTCCCGCCGGAGGAGGTCCAGGGCGGGGCCGAGGTCCCGGCGGCGCGGCGGAGATGCGGACTCCGCAGCTTGCGACGGTGGATCGGTGAGGCTCCGGATGCGCTCCGTCGTCCGCCGTATGGCCTCGACCCAGGACACGTCCGGGCCGGCGGCCAGGTCGACCGCGGGCGCCCGAAAGGTGTCCCGTGTCGCCGGACGCGGCGACACCGCCTCCTTTCGCCGGTAGTAGAACGTGTCGTGAGTGTGGGCGAGGTGGTAGTCCTGGGACAGGCCCCGCAGGGTCTCGGCATGGCCTAGGAACAGGAAGCCTCCCGGGGCCAGGGAGCAGGTGACCTTGCCGACCAGAGCCGCTGCCGCCTCGGGCGTGAAGTACATGAGGACGTTGCGCAGGAACACCACGTCGTAGGCTTCGGGGATCCAGGCGGCCTCGTCCCCGGCCAGGTTGCGCTCCTCGAAGGCGACCATGCTCCGTATCTCGGGGTCGATGCAGAATTCGCGTCCCTCGCGGTGGAACCAGCGCTCCTGGACGTCGGCCGGGGTCTCCCTCAGCGACCACTGGGAGTAGCGCCCCTGTGCGGCCCGGTCGAGCAGCGCCGAGTTCAGGTCGAACCCGCGGACCGAGACGGTCCACGATGCGCCCTCGCCTTGGTCGCGGAGCACCATGGCGAGCGAGTAGGCTTCCTCCCCCGAAGCGCAACCCGCCGAGAGGACGTTGAGCCGGCGGGAGGCCGCCCGCGCCCGCAGCCGTTCGGGCAACGCCACCTCACGGAACGCCTTGAACTGGTCCAGATGACGGAAGAAATAGGTCTCGCCCACCGTCAGCTCCGTAGCCAGCGTCCGGAGCTCGGCGCTACCCTCCTCGAGCAGGGCCAGGTACTCCTCCGGCGTCCAGGCGCCCGACTCCAGGCGCCGGTGAAGGACGTCGGAAAGGAGACCGAGCTTGGAGTCGTCGAAGAAGAGCCCCATCCGCTGCGCCACCGCCGCGCGGAAGCGCTGCACCGCCGCCCCGGCCGCCGGGGACGTCATTCGCCGGTCTCCCGCGCGACGGCGCTCCAGACCCGGTCGGGCACGAGACGCGCGCAGTCCAGGACCGCCAGCAACTCTCCGTCCAGCGCGCCCACCGCCGCGACGCCTCCGGTCGCCGCCTCAGCGAGGAGAGCGGGCAGCTCCGCCAGCCGCTCACGTGGAAGGGTCCTCAGGCCGGCCACCGAGTCCACGGCCAGTGCCACCTGGCGCGCCCCTGCTTTCACCGTGACGAAGCGCCCCGGCTCGACGCGCTCCGCCGCGCCGACGAGCGCCGCGAGGTCGACGACGGGCGTCGGCACGCCGCGAATCAGGGCCAGGCCCGGCACGAACGACGGCGCCGCGGGGAGGTTCTCGACCGGCAGGGGCCGCATCGTCTCGCAGGCCAGCTCCGCCGGCACCGCGCCGATCCGGCCGCCGAACCGGAACACGAGCACCGTGATCCCGGCCCGCTCCGTCATCGGGTCAGCGCGCCAATCCGATCGCCGCGTGGCCGACGGTCCCTGGGGCTCCACACCGTGGTCTCGATGGGCAGAAACGGGAGGAAGTATACCGTATCCGATGATCCGGTAGTCGCTGGCCACAGTCGATCGAATGGAGGCTAGCGGTGCCTCCGGTGAGGCTTGCACTCTTGACCCCCCGGCAGTGAGGACGTAGCCTGACCTTGCGCACCGTGTCAGAGGATTTCCCGGGAGCGAGATGACCTGTCCGGGCTGCCAGGCGGCGAACCGCGACGACACCGAAGCCTGCTTCACGTGCGGCCGGGCGCTGCATGCCCTGACCCAGGGCGCCGTGCTGGCCGGACGTTACCAGATCGAGGCCCTGCTCGGGCGCGGCGGCATGGGCACGGTCTACAAGGCCCGCGACCGCGTGCTCGAGGAGGACATGGCGATCAAGGTCCTCCGCCCGGAGGTCGCCCGCGATCCCCTGCTCGCCCGCCGATTCCGGTCGGAGATCAAGCTCGCCCGCCGCGTGACCCACCGCAACGTCTGCCGGATCCACGAGTACGGCGAGGATGGCGCGCTCCGTTACATCTCGATGGAGTACATCGACGGCGTCGACCTGAAGACCATCCTGCAGAGCATGTCGCTCGCGCCTGCCGACGCCTTCGGCGTGTCGCTCCAGGTGGTCCTGGGGCTCCAGGCCGTCCACGAGATCGGCATCATCCACCGGGACCTCAAGTCGTCGAACGTCATGATCGACTCCAAGGGAGTGGTCCGGCTGCTCGACTTCGGCATCGCGAAGGAGGCGGGCTCCGAGACTACCGGCGTCACCCTGGCGGGGAAGCTGTTCGGCACTCCGGAGTACATGAGCCCGGAGCACGCGCGAGGCATGGAGGTGGGCCTGCGCAGCGACATCTACTCCCTCGGCTGCCTGATCTACGAGATCTTCGCCCGGAGGGTCCCGTTCCACGGCGAGAACGCGGCGGCCACCATACTCAAACATTTCCAGGAGGCGCCGGCCTTCGGGACCCTGATCCCCGAACCCCTCGTCCCGGTGCTCGCGCGGGCGCTGGCCAAGGACCCGGCCGACCGCTTCCAGGGCATCGAGCAGCTCATCGACGCCCTGGAGCAGGCGCGCCTGACGTTCGAGAGGAGCGGGCGCCTGGCCGTCGGCGAACCCGAGTCCGACAGCACGCGGCCCGTCCAGGGCGACGTCGAAGCGGCGGCCGTCGGAGCCAGCACCTATGGCTCGGTGTGGCGCCGCACCGACACGGGGCGTATGAGGCCGATCCCCCAGCCCTTCCCCGCGGCGCCCCCAGCCGGGCAGCTCGGCCTGCTCCTGTGGTCGAAGTCCCTGCCGACGCCGTGGCGATGGGCGTTGCCCGTGGTGTTCCTCGCGATCGCGACGATGGCCGCTCGGCAGGTCCTCTCTCCCGCGCTGCGGTACCAGTACCCCTCGTTGGCGGCGGCGTTTTCGCCGGTTCCGCCAACCCCCGATCCCGGCTCCCCGGCCGCACTCCCCGTGTCGGGCACGCCCGATGCCGCCTCGGTCGGGGGCGTGCCCAAGGCGTCCCCCCCCGCTTCGGCCCCGGATCGGTCCGACCCTCCGGCGCCGGCGCGGTCGGCGACACCCGCTCCGGCTCGCTCTCCCACCCCCGCCCCGGTTCGGTCCCCGGGCCGGAGCCCTGAGCTCCTGCCGGCCGGGAGGGCAGCGAACACGCCCCCGCTGGCGGACGCCTCCACCTCGCCGCCTCCTCGCTCGCCGACACCGGATGTGCTGGGCGAGCGGACGCCGTCCTCAGGATCACCCGAGCCGCCCCGCGCTGAGGCGCCTCCCTGGACGATCGTCGCGGCGCCGTCCATGCCGCCGTCCGGGGCCCCTAGCCCGGCGCCAGTCCTCGCGCAGACCATCCCTTCCCCGGACGCCGGGAACGCTCCGGACCGTACCTCCGCCCCGGCAGCCCGGGCCGCGAACGAAGGGGGGATCCTGATGCTGGTGTTGGCGCCCGAGTCCCCGGTCACCGTGGACGGAGAGTCGATCGGGGTCGTCTCCTCGCGCGAGGTCCCGCTCGGCCCCGGCCCACACGTCGTCCGCGTGCTCCATCCGGACTACAAGCCGCTCCAGCGGAAGGTGACGATCCGACAAGGGGCCACCACCACGTTGACCCTCGACCTTGCGGAGAAGGGGATCCGCAAGACACGCTGAGCTCCGCTGTTTTCTCCGTGGTCATTGAAACAGCGAGGCCACGAGGCTAGCCTGGTTCCATATGCCCCCGATCCTGGCGATCGTGCTGGCCCCGCTGCTTGGCCTGGCCGCGCTCGAGCCCCCTGCCGAGGAGGCCGCGATGGTCGAGGCCGTCGTGCTCGTGAACGAAGGGGATTTCGAGGCGGCGCTGCTGAAGCTCGACGAGGCCGTGAGACGGCTTCAGGCAGCCCCGCCACCCCAGCGCGGCCTTCCGATGGCTCACGTCTACCTGGGCATCTGCCATCTGGAGCTGGAACGGCAGGCCGCCGCCAAGCAGAGCTTCCGGACCGCCCAGTGCCTCGATCCCGCGCTGCGCCTCGACCCGAGGTCGTTCTCACCGCAGGTGCTTCGAGAGTTCGCGGCCGCTCGGGACCCGGATTGCCGCCAGGTGGCGGCCGCCGGCAAGGGCGGCTCGGGCAAGCCGCTGCTGTACGTCCTCGGTGGAGGCGGGGCGATCGCCGGGGTCGCGCTGGCGGCTGGAGGCGGCGGGGGACAGGCCGGTCCGACGGCACCCCCGACCACCGCCCCGATCGCAGGCGGCGTGACGACCACGACCTCGACCACGATGGGGACGGCTCCGTCCACGAGCCCGCCGAGCACCGTTGCGCCGCCGCCGAGCACGACGAGTCCCACGCCCACCACCACGCTGCCGCGACCCACCACGACGACCGTGCCGCCGACCACTACGACGACGCTGCCGCCGACCACCACGACGACGCTGCCGCCGACGACCACCACGACCCTGGCCGCGTGCTCCTACAGTCTCGGTCCCGACCGGTCGTTCACCCTCCTGGGCGGTTCCGGGAACTGCAACGTCACCACCCGGCCGGACTGCACCTGGACGGCCACGAAAGACGTGTCCTGGATCACCTTCACCGGCGCAACCAGTGGTTCGGGAAGCCTGGGCATCCCCTACCAGGTGTCGCCGGGGGGCGGACAGAGCCGGACGGGTCACATCTCGGTCGGTGGCAGCTCGTGCACGATCACCCAGTCCCTCTTGGGGACCGGGGATCCGACCGCCACGGTGTCGTGGACCAGCGAGCTGACCGTGCCCGGGGCCAGGGGACAGGTCGTCGTCAACGGAGCGCAGGGCGCGTTCCATGAGCAGGGCGCGGCCGCACATTCGGCCCCGGTGCAGGCCGGGGCAAACCGTCTGGAAGCACAGCTCGTGTCCGCGATGGGCCGCCCCGGCACCTGGCGCTTCGAGATCGCGGGAGCGTTCGAGCCAGGTTCACTGAGGGTCGTCGCCGGGGACGTGCTGACGATCACGGATCGGATGGTGGTGTTCCGGCTGTCGGGCAAGCCCGGCGAGCGCGTCGTGCTCGTGTTCCAGGCGCCCTGAGCCGCCGCCCTATTCGTCCCGCAGCGTGGCCGCGGCGGCCGCCATCGTCGCGGGGTCGGTCGTGGTGACGCCGTAGAGCTGGCTCGCCACGAGCCGGCCGAGCCAGAACGCGATCAGCAGAGCGGCGGCGACGCCGGCGGCGGTGATGGTCAGGACCTCCCGGACCACCATCCAGGCGACGTCCCGGGCGCCCGCGCCGAGGGCCATCCGGATGCCGATCTCGCGCGTGCGGCGGGCCACCGGCAGGTTCGGCCCCCCGGGCGATCTGGATTCCCGGGGCTGGGTTGCCGGGCTGATCGCGCGGCTACGCGCGTCCGCGCAGGCGCTGTATCCAGGGAACGCTGCTGGTGATCAACGGGGTGTTCTCCATGAGCTCGCGGACGGCCCGGCGCCTCCGGTGCCGACGTTCGAATCGCTCGAGCTGGCGCAGGATGTCGGGCCGGCGTCCTGACCTGCGTGCGAAGTCCAGGATGTCCGTCCGATAGTCCTCATGGTCCCTCGCCAGAATCTCAGCGTAGTCCGAGGGCAGGGTGTTCGGGAACGTCTCGGCCTCGCCGAGCCGTCCCATCAGCTCGAGGATCAGCATCGTGCGTACGCACTTGGAGCAACGGCCGCAGTTCGGTGCCGCGCCGCCATTCTTCAAGCACACCCGAAGGTGGTGCATCGCAAGAGCCTGGTCGGCGACGGTCACAAGCTTCTGCGTGCGTTGAGCCTCGGCACCGACATGGACGACGCGGAGCCGGTCAGTGGACCAGAGTGGATCCAACAACGGATGAGACCCCCACCGGCGCACCTCCCCGAAGGCGTAGCTCGACGAGATGAGGACGGCTCCCAGGCCGCGCGACAGCGCCAGCGCGATCGCGGCCAGGGCGGCCCCATGATAGTGGAGGTTCCAGTTCAGCGTCCCGAAGCGACGCTGGAGGTTGGTCTCCGCCACGATCAGGTCCTTGCCTGCCTTTCGCGCGACGCAGTCGATCTCAGCCTGGTGCCGCTCCAGCTCCGGAGTGCTCCTGGTCGGCGCACCGAAACCGCGGTGATCCGCCCCCGCCGTGCTGCGGACGAGGATCAGGTGGGTGAGGGGCCGCGCTCCCTCCACGTAGCCGGGGTCGGCGCATCTGAACAGGGTGTAGAAGGAGTCGACGCCGCCAGAGAAGAAGGTCGCCGTGTTCGGCGCGCGGACGCCAACCGGGGCGTCGTCCGCATCGGCCCGCAGCTCCACGCGGCGGAGCGCAGGATAAAGGGAGAGCAAGAAGTCCTGGACGGCGTGTGTCTGGCGCAAGAGACGGGACGACACCGGGAAGGGCAATTCCAGCGGCTCCCCGGTCTCCATGCACGGGACCAGCAGCGCGGGAACGAAAGGGTCGGCGGACCGATCCAGGAAGTGAGCGAACGACTCGGGGTAGGCAAAGTAGACCTCGTCGGGCGTCCCTGCTGGACGACCAGCTTGTTGGATGCGCCCGACCAGCCTTGCCCGGCCGGCACCGGCATCGACGTAAGTCTCCAGGAGTTTCATGGTTCATGGTCGCGAGTCGGAGGCCACCCGCTACTCCATCATGGCACGGCGTCGACGACGATCATAGAGCCCCAGAAGGAAAGTCACCTGCCGGCACGCTGGACAGCTCGAACGCATCAAAGCGCCCCAGAACCGGGGGACGGTGGGCTCGTTCCAGATCTCCGCGCTCAGGACGTCCCGAGCGGGACGCCCTGCGGGGCGAGGGGCAGGCTGCGCAGCCGGACGCCGGTCGCGTCGAAGATCGCGTTCGCCACCGCGGGGGCGACCGCCACGATCGGCGTCTCGCCGGCGCCGGCGGACGGGAGGTCCTTGCGGTCCAGGAGCACGACGTCGAGGACCGGAGCGTCGCTGAACCGCGGCACGCGGTAGCGCGAGAAGCGGTCGCTCGTGATCCGGCCGTGCTCGAAACGGACCGCCTCGAACAGGGCGCCGCCGAGCCCCATGACCAGGTTGCCCTCCACCTGGTTCAGGAGGTGGTCGGGGTTGACGATCGCGCCGCACTCGAAGGCTGCCGCCAGGCGGAGGACCTTCACCGCGCCGCGGCGGTCGACCGCGACCTCCGCGGCGGTGGCCACGTAGGAGCCCTTCTCGACTCCGGCGGCGATGCCGTGCCCGCGGCCCTCGGCGCTCCTCCACCCGGACCAGGCGAAGCGCTCGGCCGCGGCGTCGAGCACCGCGCGGAGGCGCGCGTCCTTCAGGTTGCGGCGCCGCAGCTCCAGCGGGTCGACCCCGACCGAGCGGGCGACCTCGTCGAGGTGGACCTCGCGGGCGAAGTGGTTGGCGGTCGCGGCCAGCCCGCGGTACGAGCCCTGGCGCAGCGGCGAGCGGGCGGGGTGGAACTCCACGACCTGGTTCGGGACCTCGTAGGGCGTGCGGATGGCCGCCGCGCCGCAGTTCCAGTTGTGGAACTCCCAGGCGGTGAGCGTGCCGTCCTGGCGGGCGCCGCTCAGGACGTCGATCACACCGCCGGGCCGGGAGTAAGCGAACGAGAACTCCTCCTCGCGGGTCCACACCAGCTTCACCGGGCGGCGGGCGGCCCGCGCGAGCCGCGCGGCCTCGATCGCCGCTTCGCCCGTGTGCTTGCCGCCGTAGCAGGACCCGGTGTCCGGGACGATCACGCGGACCTGGTCCTCGGCGAGGCGGAACGCCTCGGCCAGCTCGGCGCGGACCCCGAACGGCCGCTGCGTGCCCGTCCAGACCGTGAGCTTCCCGTCCGTCCACTCCGCCAGGGCCGCGCGGGGCTCGAGGGGCGCGTGGGCGACGTAGGCGACGGTGTACGTGGCCGCGAGCCTGCTCGAGGCGGCCGCGAGCCCGTCCTCCAGGGAGCCGGCGCGGTGGGGGGCGCCGGGACGGCGTCGCCCCTCCCCCGGATCAGGCGGCGTCTTCCTGAGGTACTCGAACACGCCGCCGTCGGACGGAGCGGGCTCGGTCTTCCATTCGGCCCGGAGAGACTGCACGACCCGAGCGGCCTGGAGCGCGGTGGGCGCGGCCACGCCCACGAGATCACCGTCGTGGACCACGAATACGTCGGGCAGGCCTCGGGCGGCGGCCGCGTCCAGCGAGACGAGCTTCGCGCCGGTCGCGGGAGGACGCAGCATCCGGCCGTGATACATGCCGGGGCGCGACAGGTCCGAGGTGTACCGGTGGCGGCCGGTGACCACCTCTCGCGCGTTCACCTTCGGGACGGAGTCGCCCGCCACCTTCCAGTCCTTCGCCGCCCTCAGCCGGACGTCGTCGACCGCCCGGCGGACGAGCTTCCGCCCGCGAGCCAGCTCGCCGAACCCGGCGCTCCGGCCGCTCGCGTCGTGGCCGACGCGCCCGTCGGCCACCGAGAGGGAGCCGCGCTCGACAGACCAGCCGTCCGCGGCGAGATCGACCAGAGCCTCCCGCGCGGTCGCGGCCATCCGGCGGAGGTGGGGAGCCATGATCGGCGTCGTGCGGCTGCCAAAGGTGCCCATGTCGAAGGGCGTGCGGTCGGTGTCCCCCATGACGAGCGAGATGCTCGCGAGGGGCGCCCGCAGCTCCTCGGCCACGGATTGTGCCAGTGAAGTACGGATGTCCTGGCCGACCTCCACCTTCCCCGTGTACACGGTGACGGACCCGTCCTCGGCCACGTGGAGCCAGGAGGCGACGTCGTCGGGCATCCCGTCGCCGTCGCCGCGCCGGCCGGACTCCTGGGAGCCGGCCGGTCCGGCGGCGAGCACCACCACCAGCCCGCCCAGCGTGGCGATGAACTCGCGGCGGTCCACGTCGAACCGGTACGCCGGTCCGGCGGCCAGCTCGTGGCGGTCGGGCTCGTCGGTCATCGGGCGGTGTCCTTCGAGGACGACGGAGGCCCGGCTGACGTCCGGATCGCGCGGATGATCCGCCCGTAGGCACAGCACCGGCAGACGTGGCCCTCCATGGCGCGAGCGATCTCGGCCTCGCCCGGGTGCGGCTGCTTCCGCAGCAGCGCGACCGCCTCCACGATCATGCCCGGTGTGCAGTAGCCGCACTGCATGGCGCCCGCGTCGACGAACGCCTGCTGCACCGGGTGGAGCCTCCCGTCCTCCTCGAGGCCCTCGACCGTCGTCACCGCCTTGCCGGCCGCGGCCGCGGCCGTGGTCAGGCAAGAGCGCGCCGGGCGACCCTCGATCAGGACCGTGCAGGCCCCGCACCGGCCCTCGCCGCAGCCGTACTTGGCGCCGGTCAGGTCGAGGTCGTCGCGCAGGACGCTCAGCAGGCTCCGCTCCGGGTCCACCTCGACCCGGTGCCGCCGGCCGTTCACTTGCAGCTCGATCGGGGCCATGCCTTTCCACGATGTTAGCCGGTTCTCGGTCGGCTGGATCCTCGCCCCGGCAGAACTCTAGCAAGCCAGGCCCCGCTCGCGGCGCGCCCCTCCTCGTAGGCGACGGGCTCTTCACCCTCGAGCGGCACCCGAGCGATTGGAGATGCGCTGCGCGTCGAGTAGCCGCCCGGGCCGGGCGAGGCCGGGCGCCTCAGCGCGCCGCGCTCGGCCGCGCCGCCAGGACGAGCTCGGCCTCCACGGCCTCGCCGGCCCGGCGCACCACCGCGATGACCCGGTCGCCGGGCTTGTGCGCGCCTAGGGCGTACGTGTAGTCGTAGATGTTCCGGATCTCCTTCGAGCCCAGTTTCACCAGGACGTCGCCGCCCTTCAGGCCCGCCTTCTCGGCGGGTGAGCCGGGGCTCACGCCGGACAGCCGCACCCCGGCCACCTCCGCGCTGTAGTCGGGGATCCCGCCCAGCCAGACGCGGAACCCGCGCGCGCCGGAGGTGGACGGCTGCTCCTTGTCCGCCGCCACGCGGACGAAGGGGACGGTGTCGGTCCGGCCGGAGGCGAGCGACCACACGACCGGCTCGACCAGCGAGAGCACCCTGTCGATCCCCGGCGCGTCGACCTTCTCCGCCGTGTCCGTGGGGCGGTGGTAGTCGCGGTGCACGCCGGTGAACACGAACAAGACCGGCTTGCCCGCGGCGTAGAACGGCGAGTGGTCCGAGGGGCCGTACCCGCCCTCGTGGAGCTTGAGCTGGAGCCGGGAATCGCGGTTGGACTCCTCGATCAGCGGACCCCACACCGGGCTGGTGCCGACCCCATGGACGTCCAGGGTGCCGTCACGCAGCCGGCCGATCATGTCCATGTTGGCCATGGCCACGACCCGCTCGAGGGGCACGGGCGGGTTCTTCACGAAGTACGAGGAGCCCAGGGTGCCGAGCTCCTCGGCTCCGAAGCCGACGAAGACCACGCTTCGTTCGAGGGTCGCGCGGCGGGCGGAGAGGCGCCTGGCGAGCTCCAGCACGCCGGCCACCCCCGAGGCGTTGTCGTCCGCGCCGTGATGGATCTTGCCTTCCGGTGCGGGATCGAGCGAGCCGGTCGCCCCGAGCCCGAGGTGGTCGTAGTGGGCTCCGACAACGACCGCCTCGGCCGCGGCCCCGGAGGGAGGGTCCAGGATGCCGACGACGTTCTGCGTGGTGGCTCGCCTCGGGGAGACGTCGGCCGTCGCCTCCACGCTCGAGGCCAGGACCTGGGGCGCGGGCCGGGCCGCGTGGTCGAGCGACTGCTGGGCCGTCTCGAGCGTCGTCCGGGACCCCGCGAAGAGAGCTTCCGCCACGGGCCGCCTGACCGAGAACACGGGTAGCCCCGAGTCGCTCAGCGACGCGTCGGCTCGCAGCGGGACCAGCTCGTCCTTCACCTCCGGCGTTCCTGGCCCGGTCACGATCAGTAGCGCCTTGGCGCCACGGTCCCGGGCGGCCGCGGCTTTCATCCGCAGCGGCGTGAACGCGGCCCATCTCGACTGCGTATCGTTTCCGCCCGGGCCGTAGCGGAGGACCAGGACCACCCGGTCCGTCACCTGGATCCCCTCGTAGTCGTCGTAGCCGAGGTCGGGGGCCACGATCCCATAGCCGGCGAAGACGACGCCGGCTGAAACGGATCCTGCGGAGGAGAACGCCAGCGGGCGGAAATCCTCGCCGACCTTCCAGGAGCGGGGGGCGCCGGCGACCGAGGTCGCGAGGCGGTTGCCCGGGCCGAGCGACACGCCGTCGATGAACGTGAACTCCTGCAGGTACGAACCCCGGTCGCCCCCCGGCGCCAGGCCGAGGGCCTGGAAGCGGCCGGCGATCCACGCGGCCGCCCGGTCGCCCCCCTCCGTGCCGGCCCTGCGGCCCTGCAGCTCGGCCGAGGCCAGCCGCTCGACGTCGGCTCCGATCCGCTGCGCCGGGCTCGTGGCTTCGGCCCGGAGTCCCAGGGTTGCCGCGAGGGCCAGGACGGCGGCGATCGACGCGGGCACGAGGTCAGGAACCTCGGCGGGCGTCGTGCGGAGCTTCCGTCAACTCGGACGTCTGCTGAGGTGTCCGCGGACCTGGGAGCGCGTTCGTCGGAAGCCCTCGACCTTCGTCATTCGTACCTCAGCGCGACCATGGGATCCACCTTCATGGCGCGCCGGGCGGGGACGTAAACCGCCAGCAGGGCCACTGCGGCGAGTCCTACCGGAACGGCCACGAAGGTCGCCAGGTCCGTGCCGTCGACCCCGTAGAGGTGGCTCGAAACGGCCCTGCCTGCGGCGAGGGCCGCGGCAAGGCCGGCGGCGACACCGACGGCCGCAAGGCCCATGCCCTGGGCGATCACCATGGAGAGCAGGTCCCTCGGGTTGGCTCCCAGGGCGATCCGGACTCCCATCTCCCTCGTCCGCTGGCTCACCCAGTAGGCCATGACCCCGTAGATGCCGACGGCGCCGAGGAGCAGGGCCACGAGGCCGAACGCGCCGAGGGCGGAGCCGGCCAGCCGCGCCGGCAGCAGGGACAGGCCCAGGTGCTCCTTCATGGTCTTCACGTCGAAGACCGGCAGGCTCGGGTCGAGGGCGCGGACCTCGCGCCGTACCGCCGCCGCCAGTCCCTCGGGGGCGCCATCGGCGCGGACGTGGAGGGTGATCCCCCCCCGAGGGTGCTGGAGCAGGGGGACGTAGAAGAACGGGGT
>Ga0268386_10000461_pt1 | contig 25763 bp, 16 predicted proteins | sample RVTome_15_FD_200260 | JGI IMG/M metagenome (GOLD analysis project Ga0268386, IMG submission 200260) | Soil microbial communities from uranium-contaminated site in the Upper Colorado River Basin, Wyoming, United States - RVT150D86... ... | reverse complement strand
GACGCTGCCAGCGTCCGCGCGGATGCTGGCAGCATCCGCCACGGGTCACCAACCACCGGATGGACCCTCGACCGACCTTCAGACCTTCGACCTTGAGACCTTCGACCTTATGATAGAAGGCGACGAACACCCGCCGACTTGCCCCCCGCCGTTGGATTCATGGCGATTCAGTTCAACTGCCCCTACTGCACCACGCAGATCCGTGTGCCGGATTCCGCGGGGGGCAAGCGCGGGATCTGTCCCCGCTGCCGGGCGCGGATTCTCGTGCTCAAAGTCGCCGTCACGGCGGCGACTCCCGTGGCCGAAGAATCCCCGCCGCCGGAGCCGCCGAAGAAACGCAAGCCGAAGTCCGTTCGCGAGCGGTTGCTGGAAGAGCCGCGGTTCGCCGGCCTGCCGGACGACGAACCGGAGCCGCCGACTGCGGTCGAACCCGCGGTTCCCGTCCCTCCCTCGCTTCCCGCCGCGGAATCACCGGCCTCGAGCCCCGCGCCGCCGCTGCCGGTGACGGCGGCGATTCCCACGGCCATCCGCGAGACCGCGACGCCTTACGCCCGCGCGCTGAAACGCCGTCGACGTCGGCGATACGTCTGGGTCCCCTTCCTGTTCGGGCTGCTGCTGGTCGGCGGCGTGGCCGTGCTGCTGATCCTCACCGGTCGCAAGAAGCTGGAAGGCACGCTGGAAGCCGTCGTCCTTCCCGACGCAAACCTCGCGCCGCGCACGATCGGCGACGCGGCGGCCGACGTCGACAAAGAGAAGACGGAAGCCGTGCTGAAACATCTGCGGAAGGAGCCGCTCGGCGTGCTCCGCAGCGACCTCGGCCTGATGAAGCACGAGCTGGCGGCGACGTCGTCCGGCCTGTCGGTGGCCGTGCATCAGACCGAACGCACCCACTTTTACCGCGTCGACGTCGGCAGGGACAGAACGCTCCGCGAGTTCCTCAAAGAGAAGGCCGCGCAGCTCGACCGCCCGCGGGAGAAAGAACTGGCCTCGGGCCTCAAGAGCTTCTACGAGGCCGCCGCCGACGCAATCGCCGCCGGCAAAAGCATTCCCAACGACGCCCTGGAGACGCTCCGCAGCCGGGTGATCGTCAACGCGCTGGTGGGAGCGGCCGGCTACCATCTGCTGGCGAACGTCCGCGGGCAGTTGTACCTCTGCATGTACGAAGACGACCGCGGCCGGCTGTACTACCTGCTCCCGCGGGGCACCAGGAAGTTCACGCTCGTGGGCCGCAAGCTCGCCGACGGCACGCGGCCGGTCCCCGCGCGATACACGGTGGACGTCGAAGCGACGCTGGAAAGCGAACCGGTGAAGACGGCCGAGGAACCCGAACCGGCGAAGAAGAAGCCGGAGTCGAAACCGGCCGGTAAGAAGATGGAATAGCCGCTTTGGCGCGGGTCTCTCGCTTGTCGCTTCAAATATCGAATATCGAATACGGAATGATGAAGGTCGAAGTGAGAGGTGACGCGCTGGTCGCGTTCTTCTCCTTCATCATTCATCATTCCGTGTTCGATATTCGATATTCAGCGACTTACGCAGCCTTTTTCAGCATATCCGTGGCCGGTTCCGCCGCGACGCCCCAGTTGCGTTGCAGCGGTTTCCGCCAGCAGAAGAGTTCCCGCCAGAACTGGAAGTAATACGCCGCCCCCCACCGCAGCACCTGCAGTTTGCGTTCCCCGCCGATGCGGGCCGGCTCGTCGCAGGGGATCTCGGCGATCGACAGCTTCTGCTTCGCCGCCCGTACCGACAGCAGCGGCTCCCAACTGATGCGGGTGCCGAACAGCCGCTCGGGCGTGCGATAGCTGCGTTCTTTGTCGAGGTCGAGCGCGGAGATCATCTCTTTCCAGTAGGCCCGGTAAATGACCATCACGTCGGTGTAGCCGGCCCGGTGCAGCAGGTTGACGGTTTTCGTGAACAGCCAGTTGCCGAACCGCGTGACGACGTCGTCGTCGTCGCTCTTCGCGTCGCCGAGATACCGCGAGGCGATCACCATGTCGCGGCCGCGTTCCATTTCGTCGAGAATCCGCGGGATCGCTTCCGGGGGCGAGTTGCCGTCGGGGCTGAACGTCAACACGACCTCGCCTTCGATCTGATCGAGCACTTCCATGTACCCCACGCGGATGCCCGGCTCACGCTGCACGTGCAGGTCGTAGCCGTGGTCGAGCACGTAGTCGATCGTGCCGTCCGTCGAGCCGCCGTCGAGGAACAGAATCTGGTCGACCCACCGGCGGCGGACCTGCGGCATGATGACCCGCATGCCGTCGATCTCGTTGAGCGTGGGGACCAGCAGCGTGGTCGTGAACGGCCGGCCGGTCCGGTAGCTGTAGGTCACGAGCGGTTCCTTTCGCGGCCGGCGGTCGTTGACAGCCGGTCGATGCGGCGTTTGAGGGCCGGCACGTCGGCGGCGTCGACGGCGCCGCGGTAACCCCCTTTGCGATAGCGTTTCACGTCGAAGCCGCCGTCGTCCTGGCGGACCGCGTAAAACCGGCGGTGCAGCACGATGATGTTGTAGCCGCGGTAGTTCGATTCCACGAGCAGCGGCACCCGCGACGCGGCGGCGAGGCCCGCGTAATGGATTCGGTCGATGTTCCGTTTGACGGTCGCGGGATCCGGTCCCTGCGCGGCGTCGCGATAGCCGCCCTTGTGGAACCGGTCCAGGTCGAACGCCCCATCTCCCTGTCGAATCGCGTAGTACCGGATTCCGAACCGGATGACGTTGTACCCGCGATGGTCGGCGACGAGCTTTCCCGATCTGTCGGGCAGCGCGGGCTGGGCGGCGATCCAGGCGTGGATTCCGTCGAGCGAATCGGCGAAGCCGCAGTATTGGTATTCCCGCCGGCAGGCGCGGCCGACGTCGAAGTCCCCTTCACTCTGGTGAATCGCGAAGTACCGGCCGTTACAGGAAAGGATGTTGTAGCCCCCCCGGTCGGTTTCCACCATGTCGATCTCGTGCGTCGGCAGCCACCCGTCGACCTTGCGGCCGGTGACGCGGTACAGCTCGTAGCGGGCGTAGACTTCCCGACGGAACGGCCGCCCGTCGCGGGCCGGGCCGAAATAGAAGTCGTTCATCAGGTCCGGCGAGGCGGGGAAGGGCAGGAACTCGCGGGGAATCAGCCGCTTCACCGGGTCGAGGAACGGAAACGCCGCCCGCGTTTCGTGCAGCACGCCGACGAGCCGGCTCTCGACCGTGTTGAATCGCACGTACTTGTGCGGGTGAAAGAAGGCCTTCCCCGGCAGGTAGTCGAACTCGACCGCGAGGAAATAAACGTCTCGGCGGGGCCGCGTCGCATCGAGCAGCCGCTGAAGTTCCGCCGGCTCGTCGACGACCCGTTTGTGATGGGGGACGCCGTCTCCCACCGTGAAATAGATCGTGTTGCGGCCGCGGCTGTGGTAGCGCACTTCTTCCGATCCGGGAAAGTTCGCGACGATCACGTCTCCCGGCCGCGTGTCCCGCGCGATCGCGTCGGCGACGGCGCGGTAGCCGTCGATGATCCGCACCGTCGCCACATGCGTCGCGATGAAGTTCGTGCACTGGTCGCACACCGTCAGCACGACGGCCGCGGCGAACACAGGTCTCAACCAGCGGGCCCGCGCGCGAATGCCGGCGTGCAGGTCGCGGAGCAGCACCGCCGCGAGGATCGAACCGGGGACGAGCGCGTACATCAGATGCACGTGCTCGGTGAACAGCTTCAGAAATGGGACGAACGACAGCAGGAACCAGCCCCACAGAAACACCCAGTCGCGGTCGAACAGCGCCGTCCGCGGGCCGAGCCGCGCCATGCGGACCGGCATCGCCAGCAGCGCCAGCAGCCACAGCATCGAGGGAACGACTGTCAGCAGAAAGACGACCGCTTCCCAGCGAAGCCCGTCGCCGCTGCCGGCCTGCCGCCCCAGATGGCCGAGCTGGAACACCGGCGCCAGCGGCAACTCCGGATAGATCGCCCATTTGACCAGTGCCGTCGGAAACAAAGCGTGCAGTAACGCGACCGCCGACAACGCGACCAGCCGCGTCGGGCGGCGGTGCTTGAGCAGTTCCAGACCGGCGATCAGCACCGACGAAAGCCCGATGAACTCGCGGAACCACGGCCCCACGAACAGCAGGATGCCGAGTGCCGTATAGCTCAACCCACGACGGACGGACGACGCGTTCTCGTCCGTCGCCGACCAGTACAGCAACAGCGAGCCGCACAAGACCAGCGGGACGATCGTCTGAATGCCGGCGAGAATCACCGCCGCCGCACAGAGGTACGGCGGCGACGCCAGAAACAAGATCATCGCGAAAGCCGCCCAGCCGGCGGACCCCGCAAACCTGAGTGACACGCGAAAAAAGGCCGCGGCAAATCCGCCGACGATCGAACTGACCAGCGCGATCCAGATCCAGCTCGGCGGCCCGCCGGGTCGGAAGAACGATATTCCGACGTGCCACACCAGCGAACTCAAGGGACGATATCCGCCGTCCCCGACGCGCGAGAACGAATTGTGGAAGGCATACCAGGCCGCCCCGGGCTCGCTGAGCAGCAGCTCCACGCCGAACGGGGACGTGTCGATATCGGAATTGACCGCGGCGACCCTCGGCGAGTCGTCCCAGATCAGATCAAACGACGTCCGCCACCCGAAGAACGCCAGAGCGGCGACCGCAAACACCCCGGCCGTCCACGCCCGGCCCGGAGCCGGCGTGCTCGATGAATCCGACGGAAAGGGGGATGTCGAATGGCGATGTGGCATCGAGAGGAGTGGTCGCGTCGCGATCCCCGACAGCGTGGAATCCGGCGCCGGAAAGCGCGCATGGGTTCACTCCGCCGTCCCGGGAAGCGGGGGAAGCTATGAGATCGGCCGCCGGCAAGTCAAGATCAGCTCAGAAACACCAGGCAGCACGGGTGCACGACGCACTTTGCATTCAGGTACTGATTCGAGAGCAGGGGAACGCGGATGACGCCGATCGTGCGGATCTTCGCGGATCAGAAACAAGTTTGGGACAATGATTTTGCGGCCGAACGGAGGATGAGGGATGAGAGGTGAAGGATGAAGGATTTGCGTGTCCCATCTTTGACATCCCACAACCCTCATCCTTCAATCTTCAACCTTCATCCCTTTTTGATCCGCGTAAATCCGCTCAATCCGCTGCATCCGCGTTCCCCCTCGGTTGCGTACGGAATTCGCAAAGCGCGTCGCGCACCCAGGCAGCACGAGTCCGGCGGGTGCATTCCCAATCCGCTGCTGAGCCGGCGGCAGGGGAACGCGATTGACACCGATCAGGCGGATGATCGCGGATCAGAAAAAGATTAGACCTCACCAGCCGACCTACCGCCGCGAGCCGTTGTAGACGGCCGGGTCGTCGATGATCCACGGCGTCGACCAGGTGCGGCCGTTGTTCTTGCTGAGGATGTCGAGGAAGAACGTCTCGAACGTTTCGAACCGCACGCTGCCGTATTGCGACGACAGAATGCGGTCCCTGGCGGTCAGGTCGTCGATGCCGGGCTTCGCGAAGTAGTGGATGCGGCCGTCGGGCGTGAGCGACATGCCCAGCGTCCACCAGCCGGTCTGCTTGATTTCCGGCCCGCGGACGTCGCGGCCGTAGTCGTCGGCGCGGATGATGAAGTAGGCGGAATCCTTCCCCCCGTCCGCCTTGCTGTGAAACGTGATGAACATGCCCGGGTAGTGCATCTCCCGCTTTTCGACCCGCCGCCGGCTGCGTCGCGAGCGGCTGAAGAGGCTGCGGCGGTCTTTGTATTCGAACGTCGTGGCCATCACGCCGAACCGGTAGCCGAACGACGTGTCGCTCCGCGGCTCCCATTTGTCGAAGCTGGGGATGTAAACGCGAATCGTCGTACTGGGGGACCACGAAATGGGGATCGAGCCGGAGCGGGTGTTGAACAGCAGGTCGTCCTGCTGGCTCTTGGCCGAGGTGACGCCGGGCACGCCGGAATCTCGCGTGCGAATCAAGAGCGCCGATTTGCTTCCCTTGATTCCACCGGGGGGCGTCGGAACGCGGCGGATGAGGTCCGGCTGACCGCGCTTGGCGCTCTCGTACCACAGGCCGTTCGAGGAGACCCCCAGCGGCATTCGCGTCTGGTCGTCGAGGTTGCTGCTGGCTTTGGGGAGGTTGAACTGATAGGCCCAGTTTTTGTCCTCGAAGTCGTCGCCGGCGATCTTCGTGCCGCTGCCGGGAACGACGACGTACTGGGCGCGGGCGGCGGTCGCACCGAACAACAGCAGGACCGCGGTGGAAATGCAGCAGACAATCCGTGTCATGTCGTGTTTCCTTCGAAACCCCGAACACCGGTTGGAATTGATCGTCCGTTTAGCCGCGACTCGGAGGCTTTGCGCAGAGGAGCGCGGCGTCAACGCACATCAACGCCGCGCTCCTCTCCGAAGACTTCGAGTCGCGGCTAAACGTTGCCATTCGTATCGGACCGTGGACGCCGCTGAAATCGGCGTCCGCCGTTCGGTCCACACGCGCGACAGAATCCGGTAACCCGCCGTAACCGGCACAGAGCCAACGAGCGTTACGACCGGCACAGCGGCAGCGACAATTCGAAGCACGCGCCGCCGTCGGCCGGCCGGACCAGCTTCAGGTCGCCCCCCATGCTGCGGGACAGCCCCCGCGACAGCGACAACCCCAGCCCGACGCCGGGGGCGGTGTTGGCGGCTTCGCGGTCGGACTTCGAGAAGGGGAGGAACATCCGCCGCTCGACCTCCGCCGCGACCCCCGGCCCGTGGTCGCGGACGCGGATGATCGCGTAGGACCCGTTGGCGTGGACGTCGACGTGCACGCGGCAATCCTCGGCGTTGCGGGCATACTTGCAGGCATTGTCGACCAGATTGACGACGATCCGCTCGACGGCCGCCGAGTCGCCGCGGACCGGCAGTTCGTAGTGACCGGCTTCAGCCGGTCGATGGTTTGGTTGGTAGTGACCGGCTTCAGCCGGTCGATGGTTTGGTTGGTAGTGACCGGCTTCAGCCGGTTGATGCAGGTGCGAGGCCGAATCAATCCCCTCACTCGAATCCTCGACCGGCTGAAGCCGGTCACTACCAACGTCGACCGGCTGAAGCCGGTCACTACGAACTTGCCACTGCAATTCCATTCCGGCTTCGGTCGCGCGGCGCGACAGCGAATCCCGCAATCGATCGAGCACGGAATCGAGGGCGAACTCCTCACACGCCGGACGCTTCTTCGGGCTTTCCAGCCGGGCGTAGCAGAGCACGTTCTCCACGAGATGCCCCAGCCGGTCGGCTTCCTTGTGCAGCGTGTCGAGGTACTCCCGCTGGCGGTCGGGGGCGATCATGCCGCGGGAGAGCATCTCCGTGTACATGCGAAATGTCGTCAGCGGCGTGCGGAGTTCGTGCGTCACCGCCGAGACGAACGCCCCCCGCCGTTCGCTCAATCGAATCGCCGCCAGCAGCAGCCACGCGACGGCCGCGGCCGCCAGCAGGAAACTCAGCCACGCGATCCCCAGCGACAGCCGCATCGGCGTGAACAGTGGAAGCGTACCCATCGCGACGGGACCCGATTCCAGACGCACGGGGATCGACGCCAGCATGTCCTGTTGATTGCGCTGCTCGCCGGATTTGACCGGGACGAGCCGGCATTCCGGCAGCAGGTCGGCGGCTTCGCCGGTCAGCCAGCGGCGGATCTCGGTCCAGTTCAACACGCAGCCCTGCACCAGCAGCGTGCCGTTGTTGCGGGCCTCGCGGGCCAGCACGAGCTGGTCTTCGAGCCAGACGGCTTTCATCGGCGTGATCTTTGTTCCCTTGCCGAAGACCTGCCGCCCGATGTCCTGCAGCAACTGATTGCTGGCCTGCGCCCGCTTCTGGAATTCGGCCGTGTTGCGGGCCGCGTACTGTTGGGCGGGGGCGTTCGGCGCCTGCTGCGCGGCCGTCGTCTGCACCGGCGGTTCGTAGTGACCGGCTTCAGCCGGTCGAGGGTTTACGGTGGAATGGATGCGGCCAGCGCCATCCTCGACCGGCTGAAGCCGGTCACTACGAACGATGGCCAGCACCCGCAGCAGCCGTTTGCGGTCGAGCACCTTCGACACGTCGATCAATCGTCGTTCCGCCGCTTTGATCTTCTCGTGCGTCGTGTAGTTCGTTTCGGCGACGTCGCGCATATTGCCGGTGGGGACCTGCGGCGAGGTGACTTTGCCGTCGGGGCCGATCTGGAAGTGCAACAGCACGTGCGGGGAATCGTTGGTGAGCAACTCCGAAGGGAACTGAATCTCCCCCCGATCGACTTTCGTGAACCACTTCGAGAAGACTTCCAGCGAATAGAACGGCCGGAAGGCGTATTCCGGCCGCGAGCTTTCCTGCGCGATCAGCGGGACGAGGGCCGATTCCATCCGCCACAGCGCGAGCCGCTCGTTCTCCGATTGCCGGGCGAGGCGGTCGTTCTCGAATTCGACCCGCTCCAGGCGGAGCATGGTGACGCTCATCCAGACCATCGCCCCGCCGACGGCCGCCAGGCAAAGGGCAAACGCGAGCCAGGTGAATGCGGGACGGAAGCGGGACATGGACCGTCGAGGATTTATGTTAGAGGCTGCGTGGACGGTGACCGACCGAAAAAGCCCCGAACGTCGGAGCGTCCCAGCGCGAGGAAGACGCAGGCCGATATGCTCGCGAACACGAAGCTGAGGCCCATCATATACAACCTCCCCCACCAGGGAACCGGGCCGTCGCTGCCCCGCAGGTCGGCGAAGGGGATGATCGCGGTAAATCCCAGAAACCACAGAACGAAGAACGACGCGACTCCCCTCGCGGTCCACCAGGCCCACGATCGGGCGAATACCAGACCGTAGTGCAGCCAGAGCGCCGGCGCGAATGCAATCGACGTCCAGTAAAGGAACCTTCCCCCTTGTCGAAGCAGACCATCGCTCGTCTCCAGCGCGCAAAACGCCAGAAACAGCGTGTTGCCGGCGACGACGGCACGCACCGAGGGGGGCATGGCAAGGCCACTCCACCGACGAAACCCGAAAACGATCGCAGTCAAACCGCACACGACCAAGCCAGCTGCCAGCGATACGACGACGACGCTGAGGTTCGTCATGCCACCATGTTCCAGCCGCGCAACGAGCGCCGGAATCGTCAGACCGGCGCCTGCCGCAACGAGCAACGCGCCGCCGGTAAGCCGCAGTCGAGCCATGCAGGCTCTCCGGGGACAGACAACTCTATCCACAAACGATCACCTGTTCTCCACCGCGTACATATATCCCTGCCCCCGGACGGTGAGAATGATCCGCGGTTCGGACGGATCGTCGCGGAGTTTTTCCCGCAGGCGGACGACGTGCATGTCGATCGTTCGCGAGTTGATCCCCCGCGGGTCGATGTTCCATACGCGGGCCATGATTTCGTCCCGAGAGATCGCCCGGCCGGCGTGGCCGGCAAGGTACCGCAGCAACTCGACCTCCCGCTCCGACAGCGTGAACTTCTCGCCGTCGCGGAATTTGCCTTCCCGCCGGTCGAGATTGACCGAACCTTCCGGCAGTTTCAGCTTCGAGACCTCGGCGGGGCGCTCCGGCGAGCGGCGAAGCACCGCCTGCACGCGGGCCAGCAATTCGGCGACGCTGAACGGCTTGACGACGTAATCGTCGGCCCCCAGCTTCAGCCCCCGCACGCGGTCCGACTCTTCGCCGCGGGCCGTCAGAATCACCACCGGCAGCGTCGTGCAGGCGTTGCGGACCTCGCGGAGAATCTCCAGCCCCGACATCCCCGGCAACACGAGGTCGAGCAGCAGCAGGTCGAACGCGCCGTTCAGCGCGCGGCGATATCCTTCGTCCCCATCGCCGACGTCGACGGTGTCGTAGCCTTCGAAGTGCAGCGCGTCGACGATCCCGCGACGAATGGCGGCGTCGTCTTCGACCACGAGGACGCGTCGTTTGTGCATGGCGGGTTCCGACAAAGTAGGTCCGCGTCGGCCAGACCGGACCTTGCCAGTTGGCGGCCGAACGCTAAACAATTGCGGATTCCAGCGTTGCGCTTTCGGCGCTGAACATCGATTCTCCGAATTCTGCGCCGATTGCCCCGCCGAGGTCCGGACGGGCCGTCCGGACCTACTTCCGTTTCGGCCCCGTCACCAGCAGCGGTTTGCCGTCGCGGAGCAGGAGCACGTCGCCGTTCAGGGCAAGCACACCTTGATGACGTTCGAAAGACAATTTGTCTAACAGCTTCCAGTAGTCCGGGGACCCGAATTGGACGGTTTTCGCCGGTTTCCCAGTTCCCAGGGATTTTCCAAAATCCCGGGGAACTTTCGTCGAGCCAGGAATCAGCAGCCGTCCGTCAACCCAGCGTTTGCCCCGGCGGAACAGCGCCAGCGTGCCGATCTGCTGCACGCCGCCGACGTCGACGCAGTTCATCCGGGCGTCCCAGAAGCGGTTGCGGCCGTTCAGCCGGATCTGCGCGTTCTGGTGCGTGCTGTTCGTTTCCTGATTGATCGACGCGATGCCGGAGCGGGAACGAACGGCCCGGCTGGCGAAGTTCTGCAGCAACTGGGAATTCGCATAGCCCCAGCCCACCGCCGGTTTGGCCCCCGTCGACAGAAACGCCGTGTATTCCGTCAGCACGCCGTGGCGGGCCGTCAGTTCGAGCACATCCTTCGACAGCCGGGCGATGCGCTGGCTGGGCTTCTGCTCGCGGACCGCGTACTGGGCGGGGGCCTTCGCCCCTTCCTCGCGAATCGTCTCCACCAGTTGCCCGATGCGGCGGCTGGCCCACAGCCGCGGCAGAAACGTGTGCGACGTGCTGGCCGCCCGCGGGTCGAACGGGAAACGAAACGAGCGGGCGGACCCCAGATAATTGCCGGCGACTGCCAGCGACCGCGGCTGCGTGCCGCGATACCGCCCCAGCACGACGAGCTGGTCGCCGGCGAAGAGGTCGGGAAGGCGGGACGGCATCACGTCGCGCAGCGTCGCGCGGGCGTCTTTGCCGTCGGCGGCCCGCACGTCGAGCTTCACGTCGGTGAAGACCGGGTTCTGCAGCCGGTGCAACGTGGGGGCGAGCTTCTTCGCGACGTCTTCTTTCGGCAGGACGAACGTTGCCCGTCCGCCGCTGGCCGTCGCCAGGCTGTTGAGCAATGGGGAGAGCAGATCGACGCCGATGCCCACCGTGTAGATGCGGCGGTTGTGGGGGTTCTGCTGCCGGGCGAGGCTGCGGATTTTCACTTCCGACGGCGACCCGCTGGTGGGCAGGCCGTCGGTGAAGAACAGCACGATCGGCAGCCGCCCCTTCGCCGCCGGTTGGGCCAGCGACGTCTTCAGCGCGTCGTAGAGGTTCGACCCGCCTCGGGGCTGGATGGTGTTGATGTACGTCTTCGCCGCCGCCACGCTGGCCGCCGAGTTCGTCAGCGGCGCCTTCGCATAGGCGTCGACCGCCTGGTTGTAGGTAACGATGTTGAACGACTCGCCCGCCTGCAAATTGCCCAGCACGCCGTTGGACACCTCGCGGACCTGCCGGATGCGTTCGCCGTCCATGCTGGCGGAGCGGTCGATGACCAGCGTGATCTCGCGCTTGATGCCGTTACTCGTTCCCAAGCTGGAGCTTGGGAACGAGGCCCGCGGGGCCTGCAGCAGCCACAGGAAGTAGCCGTCTTCCCCATTCCGCGGCGGATACGCCAGCACCAGCCCGGCGACGCCCTCGCCGCCGGCCGTCCACGACAGGCGGAACGGTCCCGGCTCGGCCGTGGCGTTCCCATCCACTTTCGCGGTGATGGTCCCGTTCGCCGTCTGGTTTGTGACGATGGGATGCGACGGACAGTAAAACACCGTCACCGGCTTCTTCGGATGAATGGCCGCCGAGACGGCCCACGGCGTCGCGTAATGCAGCCGCTCGCTGCGAGACAGTTCGTAGTGACCGGCTTCAGACGGTCGAGGATGGGAGTGAGCGTATTTCGCACGTTCATCGACCGGCTGAAGCCGGTCACTACGAACGTCGACCGGCGTCTTCGCTGCTTCCCGATAGCGGACCTGCACGACGGAATTCGCCCCGCCGGCAATCGCCAGCGAGTTCGCAAGGATGACGTCGTCCCCATAGAACTCCAGCACGGAGGCGTCGTTGAGGTTGAGGGCCAGCTTGCGGAAGGCATCCTTCGCCGCCTTGCCCGACAGCAGCGCGAAGCCGGCCCGTTCCTTGGACGACCCGTCCCCGCGGGGCAGCACCGAGAGCAACTCGGCCTTCGGCGGTACCGGCACCAGCACGTCGCACAGCACGGGGGACTTCCCCTTCACCCGCAGATGCACGTCCAACTGCGTCGTCACCGTCCCGCCGCGAACGTCGATCTTCGCCGTCACCTTTTGAAGCGACACCGCCGGCGTGCCGTTGCTCTGCAGCACCCCCACCTGCGGCACCACGACGGGCCGCGCGACGCCGAGCGCATCGTCGCCGCGAACGCTCGCCGGCGCGGCGCAACACAGCAGGATGGCCGCGATGAATTTCCCAGATCGAGACATGAATCGCTCCCGCGCTCAAACGCAAATCAGCCGGCGGGCGCTAGTGGTCCGTCAACTTTGAATCGATGGATCGAAGCCTGAAGCGCAAGCGAAGCAAGTAGCTTGTCGCCCTTCGCTTGCGCTTCAGGCTTCTATTGATGCAACCCACAAGAACAGAATTGAAGAACCAGTAGGGCGAAGTGACGAAGATCACGACGACCTGTGGCACGTTTCGGACTTCGACGTTTGGCACTCCTTCGTGGTTCGATCATTCATGCCGCAGCGCCTCGATCGGATCCAGCTTCGCGGCGGCGCGGGCGGGGTAGAGGCCGAAGATGATGCCGATGCTCACCGAGATTCCGAACGCCAGAATCAGGCTCCAGGGGGCGACGCTGGGGGTCATGCCGGAGAACATGCGGCCCATTTCGGAGTTGGCGGTCGACGATTCGAGCACCGACGTGGTCACGAACCAGCGGATGCCGCTGAAAATGTAGGGGGTCAGCAGGCCGAGAATCACGCCGATCAACCCGCCGGTGCCGGAGAGCACGATCGTCTCCGTGAGGAACTGGGTGGTGATGTCGCGCTGCTTGGCCCCCAGCGCGCGGCGGACGCCGATCTCGCGGGTGCGTTCGGTGACGGTGGCCAGCATGATGTTCATGATGCCGATGCCGCCCACGACCAGGCTGATGGCGGCGATCGAGCCGAGCACGATGTTGAAGATGCGGCGGATCTGGTCGGCCTGTTTGAGCAGTTCCAGCGGGACGACGACGTCGACGTCTTTCTTCTCCTTGTGATTGATGTCGAGCGACTCGCGGACGAGCTGCGACGTGCGGAGCACGTCGTCGCGGCTTTCCACCTGCAGCGTGATCTGCGTCAGCTCGATCTCCTTGGCGCTGAACGACCCCTGCTGGCGGGAGACGTCCGTGTTGTTGGGGATTACGTGCGTCTTCATCGTCGAGCGGGGGATGTAGATGTCTTTGTTGTAGTCCTGCCCCGAGAGGCTTCCCCCGATCGCGGCGCTGGCGGTGCGGCGCTTCGTCAGGCCGACGACGCGGTACGGCTCGCGGTTGATCGTCACCGTCTTGCCGATCGGGTCTTCGTAGCGGTACAGCTCCAGGGCCGTGTCGTAGGCGACGACGGCCACGTTGGCGTTCTTGTAGTCGTCCTGCTCGGTGAGGAAGCGGCCGGCGGCGAGCTCGAGATGGTTCACGTCGAGATAGTCGGGCGTGCAGCCGACCAGGCGAACGTTCATCTTGCGGTCGCGATAGCGGGCCTCCCTGACGATCTCGCGGATGGGGATCACCCGCGTGACGTTGGGGATCGTGGCGGCCAGCAGTTCGTAGTCGGTCTCTTTCAGGCCGTAGCGTTTGACGAACCCCTGCTGCTGGCCGGTGTTGGTGGTCTGCTGGGGGGGTTCGATGCTGACGCAGATGATATTGGTCGCCCCCAGCTCGAGCACCTGCTTCTGGGCCTGATCGCTGGCCCCCTCGCCGATGGCCAGCATGGCGATCACCGAGAACACGCCGAACACGATCCCCAGCATCGTCAGCCCGGACCGCAGGCGGTGGAGCATGAGGCTCTTCAGCGCGAGGCGGATGGTGCGGAAGGCGCGGGAGAACATGTCGCTCGATTAGACAGAAAGATCGGTGACAGAAAAATGAGAGGAGGAACTGATTTTTCTGTCACCAATCTTTCTGTCTGCCTTTGAGGATTACGGAGTTCGTGCTTCGAGTTTCATCCGGGAAAGACGCCCTCCCCGGCGATCAGGCCGTCGCGCATGAAAATCTGCCGCTTGGCCTGCCTGGCGATATTGGGTTCGTGAGTGACCATGATGATCGTGCGGCCTTCGGCGTTCAGGGCGTGCAGGATCTGCATGATTTCGTGCTCGGTGGCGGTGTCGAGATTTCCGGTCGGCTCGTCGGCGAGGATGATCTCGGGGTCGTTGACCAGCGCCCGCGCGATCGCCACCCGCTGCTGCTGGCCGCCGGAAAGCTGGAACGGCCGGTGGTCGAGCCGGTCGCTGAGGCCGACGCGGCCGGCCAGATCGAGGGTGTAGTTTTCATCCTTCCGCGAGATGGGGGGATAACCCTCGCGGTAGAACATGGGAAGCTGGATGTTCTCCAGCACGGTGTACTGGGCGATCAGGTTGTACGACTGAAAGATGAACCCGATCATCGAATTGCGAATGTTGGACAGATCGTCGTCGCTGAGTTGGGCGACGTTGTGCCCGCCGAGGATGTAGTCCCCGTGCGTGGGGCGGTCGAGCGCGCCGAGCAGGTTCAGCAGCGTGCTCTTCCCGCTGCCGGAGGCGCCCATGATGGCCACGAAGTCTCCCAGCGGAAAATCGCAGGAGACCCCGCGGAGGGCTTTCACGACGACCGCGCCCAAGTCGTAATACTTGTGCAGGTCGACGACGCGGGCAGCCAGCGCCATCAGCGTTTCCCTCCTCCGCGCGAGAATGAACGAGTCGCGGTCGTGAATTCCGACAGAACGACCTTCCCGACTTTGTCGGCGTCCATGTTCTCGAAGCGGGCCGCCATCTGTCCGGGGAGTTCGTCCTTCGTCAGAGCGCCGTCGCTGTTCCTGTCGAGATTCCGGAAAGAGCCCAGCGGGTCAATTTTCTTGCCTGCGGGGCGTTTACCCCGCCCTTTCCGGCGGCCCTTTCCTTTTCCCTTGAACGCGGAGCCATTCGCCGCCTTTCGGATGCCGGCGGCTTTCGCGCTGGCCTTGGCTTTTTTCTGGCTGGCCAGCGCGCGGAACTCGTTGATCTCGTCGCCGAAGTGCGTCATGGGGTTCATCACGACCTGTTCGCCGTCCTTCAGGCCTCCCGTGATTTCGATCATCTTGGCGTTGGAGGCGCCGATCTTGACGTCGTTACGGATGACGGCCCCTTTCTTCGCCGTGTCGTCCCGCACGTAGGCCACGTAGGTATCACCGACGGCGATGATCGCCTGCAGCGGGATCTGCAGCACGTTCTCCCGTTCCTGGGCGATGATCTCGACGTTGGCGTTCATGCCGGGCTTCAGCGTCGAGACGTCGTCCGTAATGCGGATCAGCGTTTCGTACAGCATCAGGTCGGTGTTGGGCCATTCCCCTTTCACCGGTACGTCGGGCACGGCCTCGACGATGCCGCTGAAGACCTTGTCGGGGACCGCGTCGATGCGAATGCGGACCGGCAGGCCTTCCCGCACGTTGCTGATCTTCGACTCGTGAATCTTCGCTTCGACCTTCATCTGGCTGAAGTCGGGGAGGTTAATGATCCGCTGCCGTTCGCGGACCGAAACCCCTTCCTCGATGACGACGGTTTCAGAACGTCGGCTGCGCTGGTTGGCGTAGACGACCTTGCCGTCCTGCGGTGCGACCAGCTTGCAGGCCTTGATCTGCCGCTGCAGCCGTTCCAGCTTTTCCTGCTCGACCGAATAGGTGAGCAGCTTGGCCCGCAGCTCGGCCAAGAACTGGGAGAGGGCGGCGAGGCCTTTGAGGTTGGTGCGTTTCAGCTCGCGGCCGGCTTCCTCGGCGAGCTCTTTCCTTTCCTTGTAGGTGCGTTCGAACGTGTAGTTCTGCAGCACGTTCAGCTTGTCGCGGGCGACCTCGAGCTTGTTGCGGGCCTTGACGAGGGCCACGCGCTTGGCTTCCAGCTCCACCTGGCTGCGGTAGCCTTTTTTGGCGATCCGCTGGTAGAAACGGTACAGTTCGTCGGCCTGCGTCATTTCTTCCTGGGCGATGAGGACGTTCCCATTCTCTTCGTTCTCCTGCTGGATCTTCTCCCCTTCGACGAATTTCTTCAGGTCGAGCCGGGCCAGGTCGAGGGCGAGCTTCGCCTTGGCGATGTCGCTCAGGTTGAGGTTGAGCTGGATTTCGACGTCTTTGCGGGCCCTCTCCAGGTTCGCGGAGGCCTGTGTGACGAGGATCTGCTGCTGCTTCTCCTTTTCCACCAGCGCCGACGAATCGAGCTCGCAGAGGACGTCGCCGGCAAGAAAGTCCCCGACCTTCACCTTGTCCCCCTGCTCGACCAGCAGCCTGGTCGACTTGCCCATCGTCGGCGTGTGCTCGACCCGCGTGCCGGGAAGTTGCACGAAGAACCACGGCGTGCCGCGGACGATCGGCCCCGTCTCGATGACGACCGTGCGGTACTCGCCGGAGGGGCCGGAGGTGATGATCTCGGCTACAGTGCCGGCGACCTTCGAGGGGAGCGGCGCCTTGACGTCGGTCCCTTCGGGGACGATGGAGATGATCGTCGTCGAGCCTTCGACGCTGCTGGAGAGGGTCGAGTTCTTGAGGCTGCCGACGGTCCCCCGCTCGGTGACGGCGACGACGAACGGCCCCTGCTTGACGGTTTCGAAGACAAGGTGGGGGTTGGCTTCGCCGGCCCCGAACAGCAGGTCACGGATCGTCGGATACAGGTACACGCCCGCCGCGACGACTCCCCCCAGCACCAGCAGCATCAGCACCCGCTGGAGCCCCCGCGACGACCCGGACTTTGCCGGCTTGCGCGGTCGAAGCGCTTCTTCCTCTCCGTTCGATTCCACCGAGGTTGCGGTTTCCGGGGAGGAGGCGCGGGGGAGGGACTCCAACGTCTGGGTGGCTGGGTCGAAGGTCATCGGGTCGTCCTTGGGCGGGGATGGATGGCAACGCGGCGGACGGTGCCGGCGGGGGCCCGGGCGTCGCGGCTCCGGTACCCCCCTGATAGAAGGGATCGGCCCAGAGACCGCGCGAGTCTATCTCCATCATACCCATATCCGCGTAAATGTTAAGGCGGCTGGTCTCATAATTCACCCAGTTCGCAATGAGCGAGTTTTGCGAATCCAGCACCCTCTCCAACGCATTCAGCAATGCCAGACCGGGATTTGCGCGGGCCTGGGGGTCGGGATTCGACGCCTCTTCGACCGAGTTGTCGAACTGAATCGCCGCGAAACGCACCTGCTGGCGGGCTGTTTCAAAATTCTGGCGAGTCAGCTCGATTTCCCGCCAGTCGACGCGGACGGCGAACTTGATCGAGTCTTCCAGCGCCATGTAGGCCCGCCGCGCCCGCTGGTAGGCGATCTGCGCCTGCCGGTAGGCGTTCCGCTCGTTGATCAGGTCCAGCGGCGCGGTGAACGCCAGGCCGACGCGGAAATTGCTCTGCCGGCCGCGGAAATCGAGCGGCTTGTTCCCCGTCCGCGTGCCGACGTCCCCTTCCACCCGCAGATTGAGCACCGCCTGCAGGCGATTGGCGGCGACTTCGACCCGCCGGCGGGCGTCCATCACCAGGGCGCGGGCGTTCTTCAGGTCCAGCCGTTCGGCCAGCGCGCGACGCATCACCTCGTCGATCGTCATGCTGAACGGGGCCAGCTCGATCAACTCGACGCGCATCGAAACCTCGATGCCCTGCGCGTTGCGGGTGATCTGCAGCAGTTCCTCGCGGAGTGTCGCGATGCCGCGCACGACCGCCCGCTTCTGCTGCTGGTAAGCGATCGACCCCTGGACGGCGCCCAGGGCGGCGATCAGTGCGGCGCGGCGGGTGGTCGCCCGGTCCGCGGCGCCGAAGTTCCGCTCGAGCCGCTGCAGATCGCCGGTCGCGTCCTGATAGTCGCGGATCAACGCCTTGCGGAGTTCTTCGTCGCGGTCGAAGTCCGATTGGAGCTGGTTGCGCTGCTCGGCCGTCGCCTTGGCTTTCAGTCGCTGCGGCAGGACCTTGCGGACGGCGGCCACATCCGCCTGCAGCACGTCGAGCACGTCAGTTTGCACCCGATCGCGGAGCTGTCTCAGCCCGGAGATGACGTCCCTCAAGCTGGCCTCGTCGGGATTCTCCAGGTCGAGCTTCGCCCATTCGAGGACGTAGTCTTTGAGGCTCTCCTCCATCGCGCTGACGCGGGGGTCGATCAGTTGAAACTGCTTCAACAGGGAGAGGTCCGTGCTGAGCTTGATGTTGGGCGGCAGCCCGAGCCGGATTTTGAATCCATCGAGCAAGTTCTGATAGTTCCGCTCGGCGCTCCGCAATGCGTTCTGGGAACTCAGCAGCGACGACTGCAACTGCAGCGTGTTCTGATCGCGGATTTCGACCCGCATGCGATTTACCAGCCCGGTGACGGCCCTCAGCCACGCGGGGTCGCTGCTGAGCGACAGCAGCAGCCGTTCCTGCACCTCCGACATGGGGCCTTTCCAGTACAGCCGCTTCTGCGCTGCCGAGTACGTGAGCTGGGCATTCAACGAGGGAGGAATCTTGATTCCCGCCGGCAGCGCGTCGAGCGGTTCGTGAATGCGGCGTTGAATCAGGCTTTTCACCGCCGCCTGCCAGGCCGGGTCGGCGCTGAGGTTCAGCAGCGTCTGGATCTGCAGCGGCGACATCTGCCCCCGCCAGTACAGCCGCTTCTCCGCCGGACGGTACTCGAGCTGGCCGGCAAGAATCGGCGGGAATTCGTCGATTCCCGCCGGCAGCGCGTCCAGGTCCTCGTAGTAGATAAGCGTGACCTGGGAGTTCAGCGCCAGAAGCTGTTCCAACTGCTCGCGGGTGCGGCGGACGTTCCCCCGCTCGTTGTCCACCAACTGCGCCTGACGCAACACGGCAAGAAACCCGCCTCCTCCGCCGACGACGTCCACGAAAAACGTCTGCCGGAAGCGGGCCAGATTGCGGACGGCGTACAGCGTGTCTCGTTCCGCTTGCGTCAGGTTTTCCAAGGCAATTTTCCGCCCCGCCTGAAACAGCAGCGGCTGCACCAGCGAGTACGACAGCAGGCTGGTCGTCGCCACCTGGTTCGGCCCGGCGAACATCCACAGCGTGTTGTTGGCGATTTCCACCGCCCACTGCCCGCCGCTGGGCAGCAACTGGCTGACGCCGAATCGCGAGTCGAGCGAGATGTTGTTCGGGCCGTGCGGCGTGGAACTGTGCGTCGCGGCGATCGACGGCTCACCCCCCGCCAGCCCCAGATACCGCACGCCGAACTGGAAGCGTTCGAACGTCAGGGCGAGCGCGGCCAGATAGGCGTTTTCGATCTGCGTCTGGTAATCGCGGCTGTGGATGTTCGACAGCTCGACGGCGTCGGCCAGCGAGATGTTCTTGATTTCGACTTCCCCCGCCGCCGTCGACGGCTCGTTGTTGAGGCTGGCCTGCTGAATGACCTCCGGCGTCAGCCCGTAGCGTTCCAGCCAGTGCGGGTTCTCGATGCTGAACCGCACGCCGAACTTATGCCAGCTTTTGTAGCCGCTCATGCCGGCCACGCGCAGCATGTACCGTCCGGCGGCCGGGTCGTCGAGCGGCAGCGGGCCGTTGTCGAGGTCGTAGGGGTCGAACAGCCGGCTGCTCGGGTCGGGCATAATGTGCACTCGAGGCACGTTCCACCGCGGGTCGTCTTTCTTGTGGGCCAGCAGGTGGTAGACGTCTTTGTCGGTCTGGGTCCGCCAGAACTGGCGTGAACACCCCGCCGGCAGCAGCACCGACGCCATCGCCGCCAACCAGGCGCAACACCAGGCGGCCGGCCGCGGTCGCCCGGATCGCTCGGAAATCAGCCGGCGGGCGCTTGCCCCCGGTTTGGCGTCAAATTCACCGGAACCGGGGGCTAGCGCCCGCCGGCTGATGGGAACTCCGGTATCGGGAAGGAATCTCACGGCGTTCGTCTCATCCGTGGGTGGAATGGGAGCCGCGTCACCGGGATCGTTCGCAAAGACGCCGCGCCAGTTCGCTGACATCAACGGAACGGGGCGCGTTACGCGGCCGGTGCTTCTCCCGCGGTCGGATTCGCGCCGGCGTCGGCGGCATTGGCCTGCGGCTGGATCGGCACGTCTTGCGCCGGCGATTCGTCGGCTGCGGGAGTCTCTGCGACCGGCGTCAGCGGAGCGTCCTGCGGCGTCAGCTCCGCGACGAGCTTGCTGAGCATGCCGGTCAGATTCAGCCGCTCTTCCGAGTCGAACGCCCGCAGAAAGCCGTCCATGCGTTCGGCGTGGCACCGCCGCGCGGTTTCGAGCAGGTTGCTGCCGCGGCTGGTGAGCTTGAGCACCCACTTGCGTTTGTCGATTCCCGACCGCAGCCGGTACAGCAGTTCGGACTTTCGCATCCGCTTCACGAGCGTGCTGATGCTGGATTCCGACTGGTCGAGATGCTCGGCGATTTCCGACTGCGTACAGCCGTGCGGTTCGGCGTCGCGGAGGAACCGCAGCACGGAGAACCGCACGTCGGTCAGGTCGAATTCGGAGAAGTGCCCCGACAGCAACCCCCGCAGTCGATGGGCGGCCTTGAGGACCCCGTCGACGATTTCCTCGGCGGCCCGATCGGCCGCCGCCTCTGCCGTCGGCGTCTCCGCCCGTTGTTCCGCGGGGGGCGCATGAAGCCGCAAGCTGCGCGACGGCGGAGCGGCCGCCCGGGATGGGTGCGCGGCGGCGCATCCTTCCGGGGCCGCCGCCTCGGACGCGACGATCGGGGCGGACGGGGCTTCCGTCCGTCCGGGCGCGTGAATCGGACTCCTCGGTGGTTCCAGTGGTTCCTGTGAAATCTCGCTCGACAGTCGCAACGCCGATTGCGTTTGGTTCATGGCCGTATCGCTCCCTCGAAGGCCGGTGAATCGAAATCTGCCTCTGTGAAGAGGTCGGCGCAATCGGCTCGGCCGACTTTGCCCCCTTCCCTATTTTCGGCCGGATATCATTCGCGCCTTAAGAGACTTTGCGAGTTTGGCGAAAACTCCGAATGCTCCGCCGCGGCGAGTCGGAGGTCGGAGGTCGGAGGTCGGAGGTCGGAGGTCGGAGGTCGGAGGTCGGAGGTCGGAGGTCGGAGGTCGGAAGGGAAATCCCTCCTTCATCCTTCATCCCTCATCTCACCACTCACCAAAAGTGAGAGTGCCCGAGGGAACCAATTCGTCCCCTCGGGCACCAGACCTCACGTCCCGTGTTCGATGCGTAGGACGGATTGGCAATCCGTCTTACAGGGCCGACAGCCGGAACGTCGGGCGGTCGGGCCGGGGTTGGCTAGTAGCCGCCGCAGCACGTGGGTTGCGCGCCGCAGCAGTCATTCCTGTCACGATGGCAGTGATGCCGACGCTTGCAGCCGCGACGTTTGAACATCCGGCCGAAGAAGCCACGCTTGCCGCAGCCGCCCGAATCACCGCAGCAGCTCACGGGAGCCGGCGCGCAGCAATTGGTCGGAGCGGGAGCGCAGCAGCTCGGGGCCGGAGCGGCGCACTGATCCGGAGCCGGAGCGGCACACGTGGGAGCCGCCACCGGAGCCGCACATTCAGGAGCCGCCGCCGGAGCCGCACATTCAGGAGCCGCCGCCGGAGCCGCACACGCCGGAGCCGGCGCGGGGGCCGCACAGGTGGGAGCCGGCGCACATTGTGCCGGCGCGACAGCCGGAGCGCAGCAGCTCGGGGCCGGTGCACAGTCCTGCGGGGCGGGCGCGCAACAGCTCGGGGCCGGGGCGCAGCAATCGTTCTGCGCACAGCAGCGGTTATGCCGCTTGTGGCCGAACAAGTTGAACAGGCCGGCATCCGCCTGAGCGGCGCCAACCAAACAGATCGCCATTCCTGCGAAAATCTGGGTCCACGTCTTCATCTTGAGCTTCTCCTTGGTAACGTGTGAGTGTGGGGACGAACGTGAGGAAGTTCCTGTTCCGTTCTGGTACGTTGCATCCTTTTCGGGATTCTCGTTGCCGGCAGCATGTGAATCCGGGGAACTTGGGTTCCCTTGTCCTACTTTTCGGCTGGCGGCAAATCGGACATCAAGACAAAGTGGGAAAAATACACAAGCTCGATAGACCCCTCGCGACTGTCCCGATTGAATCGATTACGCAATCAGATTCCACGCCCGGCTCGATGATTGAACTCGTCAACGAACAGCGTCCTGTACCGTGGCACAGACTGTCCGGCCGGGATTCGTCAACGAATACGCCCATCGCACTGCTTCGGCCGGGCAAGCAGTGCGGACAGGCGAAAGACGCCGTCTTTGCGCGACCGAAGCCGTGGCACGCCGCTCGACAACGGGGGAACTTTTCTTTCAAAGCGACTTGAGACCCGTGACGCTCGCACCCGCCATTCACGCCATTCCCGCCGTCCTGCTGATTGCCGCCGGCGTTTACGCTCTCGCCGCCGCCCGCAGGCATGTGCGGGGCACGACCCTCGTTGTCGCCTGGATTGCAGCCGCCGTCGCCGTCGCCGGCTGGGCCGGGGTCGCTCTGCTGACGCCGTTTGCCCCGGCGCTTCCGTCCGAACTCTTCAGCCACTTGTGGTACGGGGTCAGCGTTGCGGCCCTCTGCCCGCCGGTCGCGGTGCTGGGGGCCCGGCGGCCCATCGACCGGGCGTGGCCGATCTTCGTCGTGCTGCCGCTGGTCGCCGTGTTGACTGGGCCGTCTTTGTCGACGCTGTGGAATCACGGCCTCGACGCTCCGCTGCTCGTCGAGACACCGATGCTGGTGGGATATCTGCTGGTGCTCGTGATGTGCAGCGGCAACTATCTCGGCACGCGGTACACCGTCGCCGCGCTGCTGTACGCCGCGGCCGTCGTGCTGGTCGTGCTGCCGTCGTCGTCGGTCGGTCGGACGGATTGGCAATCCGTCCTACGGTTCGCGGGGACGATCTGCCTGGCCGCGAGCCTGGCGCTGGCGCGGCTTTCCGCCCGGCGAACCGCGGCGAACATTCCGGATTACGACCGGCTGTGGCTCCACTTCCGCGACACGTTCGGCGTCGTATGGGCCAAACGGGTGCTGGAGCGCGTCAACTGGTCGGCGCGCGAAGAGCATTGGCCCGCCGAATTGACCTTCACCGGCCTTGCCTGGAAGCCCGGCGCGACGGAACAAGAACGCCGGCAGACCATCGATCGGCTCCGGCACACCTTCGGCTGGCTGCTGAAGCGGTTCGTCAACGACGACTGGATCGAACGGAAGTCGGAAGGTCGAAAGGTCGAAGGTCGGAAAGAAGTCGAAAGTCGAAAAGTCGAAGGTCGAAAAGTCGAAGCCGACTGACCTTCGACTTTCCGACTTTCCGACCTTCAGACCTTCGACTTTCCGAGCTTCCGACCTTCGACCGTCCGGAGCACGTCGGCGTAGACCTCCCGCACGCGACGGGTCATCGTTTCGCGCCGGAACTGGCCGGTGAAGCGCTCCCGCCCCGTCCACCCCAGCCGTTCGCGGAGCGACGCATGCCCGGCCAGCTCGATCAACGCGGATGAGAGTTCCTCGACCGACTGCGGTGGCAGCAGGTAGCCGGTTTCGCCGGGTATCACCACCTCGCGGGCGCCATCGACGTCGTAGCTGACGACCGGCTTGCCGGCGATCAACCCCTGCGGCAGCACGCGGGCGAGCCCCTCCCACAGGCTGGTGTGCACGACGATGTCCATCGCGTGGATCAACTCCGGCACCCGTTCCGGCGGGACGAGGCCGGCGAAGATGAAGTGGTCGACCAGCCCCAGCCGGGCGATTTCGGCTTCGAGCTCCGCCCGCAGAATGCCGTCCCCCACGAACAGAAACCGTACCCGCGGGCAACGTTCGACGACCCCCTTCGCCGCCCGCACGACGAATTCGTGCCCCTTCAGGTGGAACAACCGGGCCACCTTGCCGATGACGACGTGCTCCGGTTCGATTCCCAATTCCCGCCGCACGATCGCCGGATCGCGCGGCGGCGAGAGAAACGGTTCGACCTCCATGCCGCTGTAGATCGTGACGAAGCGATCCTTCGTCGCGACGCCGGCGGCCACGTAGTGCCCGGTCATGGCGTCGCAGACGCTGATGAACTTCGCCGTCCGTTTCGCGGCCCACTTTTCGGCGCGCACGTAGGCCGCGTAGGCCAACCGGTTCTGTCCGTAATGAAACGCCGCTCCGTGAATCGTGTGCACGGCGGGAATGCCCAGGCTGTGTGCCGCGGCCCGCCCGAGAATGCCGGCCTTCGAGCTGTGCGTATGCACGATTGCCGGCCGCAGCTCGCGGAGAATGCGCAACAGGCTGCGGTAGCTGCACCAATCCCGCCAGGGGTGAATGCTCCGCCGCAGTTCGGGGATGACCCGCACGTGCAACCCGAGCGACTGAGCCTTCTCGACGAGACTCCCCTCCGGCCCCAGCCCCGGCCCCGTGATGAGCGTGACGTCGTCGCCGTGCAGATAGTGCTGGTCCGCGACGTTCAGCAGCGTATTCTCCTGCGCCCCGCCGACGATCAACCGGGTGATGATGTGGGCGGTCTTCATCGGCAGCCGGGGTCGGAAGGTCGGAAGAGTCGAAGGTCGGAAGGTCGAAAGTCGGAACGGTCGAAGGTCGGAAGGTCGGAACGGTCGAAGGTCGAAGGTCGAAGGTCAGTCGGTTTCGACTTTCAGACCTTCGACTTTTCGACCTTCGACTTCTCTCATCCCTCCCTCATCCCTCATCCCCTTCAACCCCTCCCGCACTCGCTGTTCATCGTAATCGACGCGCATCAGATACAGCCCATGGGCGGGCGCCGTTTCGCCGGCCTGTGAGCGGTCGCGGCTTTCGAGGATCCGCTGCACGTCGTCGGCCGTCCAGCGGCCGCGGCCGACGTGCAGCAGCGTGCCGACGATCGCCCGCACCATGTTGTACAGGAACCCGTCGGCGACGATGTCGAAGCAGAGAAACTCCTGCAGCGTGGTGAGTGGTGAATGGTGAGTGGTGAGTGGTGGGGAGTTGAGAGTTGAGAGTTGAGAGTTGAGAGTCAGAATCTCCGACCTCCGACCTCTGTCCGCCTTCCGCCGTCCGCCGTCTGCCGTCCGCCGTCCGCCGTCCGCCTTCGACCCACCCGTGTTCCACGGTGCCCAGTCGGAACAACGGCTGAACGCGGCTTCCGTCACCGTCCGCACGCTGCTGGCGCGGGTGCCGAATTCCGATTCGAAACTGCGGAAGTCGTGCGTTCCCACCAGCCGGTCGGCGGCGGCCTGCATCACGTCGACGTCGAGCGGCGGAGAATATCGCAGCACGGAGTTCCGCAACAGCGGGTGCCGCTCGCGGCGGTTCAGAATCACGTAACGATACCGTTTGCGGACGGCCCAGTACGTCGCGTGAAAATCCGCGGGCACTTCGTCAGCCGCGCGGACGGCGACGTCGTCGGGCAGGAAGTTCTCCAGCGCCGGCCGGAGCTGGTCGATGGGGATCGTCGATTCCGTGTGAAAGTTCGCCACCTGCCCCAGTGCGTGCACGCCGGAATCGGTCCGCCCCGCCGAGAGCACCCGCACCGTTTCTCCGGTGAGCTTGCGAATCGCGGTCTCGAGCGCTTCCTGCACCGACGGCCCATTCGGCTGCACCTGCCAGCCGACGTAATTCGTGCCGTCATAGGCCAGCGTGAGGCGGATGTTGCGCATTGGAGGACCAAGATGAGAAGGAGTTCATGCTATGGCTGGAAGGGGTCGGGTGTCCAGAATTCAATTTTGCTGCGTGACGCTGGAAGTACCGGACGC
>Ga0268386_10000460_pt1 | contig 25798 bp, 15 predicted proteins | sample RVTome_15_FD_200260 | JGI IMG/M metagenome (GOLD analysis project Ga0268386, IMG submission 200260) | Soil microbial communities from uranium-contaminated site in the Upper Colorado River Basin, Wyoming, United States - RVT150D86... ... | reverse complement strand
CAATGGTGCGTCGGCGCAAAGCCTTGACGCACCCGACATCGACTTCCCGCGTTCTCACATCACGTACTTCCCCTCCTCCGTCTGCCGCGCCTGGCCCACGGCGACCAGCGTTTCCAGCAGTTCTTCGACCGCGTCCGTCTTCGCGCGGGTGAAGCCGCGGGCGATGTCGGCCGCCGTCATCGGCAGGGAATGCTCCGAGAGCGACGCACGCACGGCCGTGATCCGGGCGGGGAGCGATTTGGGCCACGGTTGTTTCTTCGCCTTCGCGGGGGTCGTGACGGCGGCGGCGGGTTTCCCGGCGGGCAGGGCGATTTGCGTCTGCGTCGTGCCGGCGGGGTTCTGGAACTCGGGCCGCAGCCAGCGGATCAGCCCGCGGCTCTCTTCCTCCGCCCGCTCGTGATTCAACGCCACCAGCCGTTTCAGAATCTGTTCGTCGGTCAGATCGTGCGGCCAGCCGTAGGCGTCGCAGACGGCGGCGTCGAGATCGTCGTGAATCTGCTTGAGGACGGAGACCAGCCCCTGTTCGTGAATCTTCTGTTCCTTCGCGGAGAGCGTCTCGCCGGCGCGGAGCTTTTCGAGGACGTTGTACATCCCGGTCATCGTCAGATCGGGATGCAGTTCCTGTTGACGCTTGCGGTGGGCGTCGAGCTGCTCTGCGAGGTTGCGGATATGTTGCTTCCGAACATCATCAGTTTCAGGAAACGGGAACGGGTCGAAACACCTTGACTTGGTGTACACCGGGCGATCTTCAAGCGTCCCGCCGGCCCCCAAGGCCCAGCAGACATGAAGCTTGCTCGATAACACCCCAAGCACGAACGCATCATCTGACGCGATGTTGATCAACCGGTTGTCCGGCAGAATCGAGGCGTCGAGAAACAAAAAGAATCGATGTTTCGCGGTTTCGACCGTGGTGATATACCGAGCCAGTCCTGCCAAAACAGGACGAAAATTGCTTCGAGGCTCGCCGAATACCCACCAATTGTCTCGATAGGCCCTGCGGTTGTTTTGGTCTCGCTCGGGTTTTACTCTGTCGTGGACCCATTGATACACCTGCGGGTACTGGGCGCGAACTGCCTCCGAGGATAGACCGAATAAGTCGATGACCATTACGGCGCGCGGCCGATCGGTGATGTCGCGGCCGTTGCGATACCCGCGAATGTGCCTGTCAAGGCCCACCACGGTTCCCAACCCAAGTTGCTTCGCTTCTTCAACTGTCACGATAAAGCCAGAGCCATGCAGTTTGACTCCTGGACAGGATAGCTGTGAGTTGGACCGTAACTCGACCGCGCTCGCGACGTCCGCACCGATCGATATCGTCTGCAGAATTCGGCCAAACTGCTGCGAGAACACCACGTCCGCACCGTCGTCTCCATGCTCGTGTTCTTCGACGATACGGAGTAGGCAACCGGCGGTCGAACCGGCGACTCCCACGGTCATTGAAATTCGAACAGCGGCGCCATCAGCCGTATCGACCCACGGATGATCCGGGACGGCGAAGACGATGGAGATAGGACGCTTGTCGGAGAGATGTGACGCAACAACTCGGCGATTAAAGGTCTGGCGCAAGCTGTTCGTCGCAATCAGGCCAAATCTTCGCGCCTCTCCATCCGCTACCAGTGTTGCTGCGACATGCCACCAATACATCACGTAGTCGGATGTATGCGGAATCTCCCGGCAGACTTCCCGAAGAGTTGCCGTATAACCGTCCCCTAGGGCTTCACGCATCCTCCAATTGCCGATAAACGGCGGGTTCCCAACGATGTAATCCGCCTTCGGCCACTCCGCCTTCCGCGGTTTGACGTATCGCAGTTCCTGCACGCGGGCGGTTTCGTCGGGGACTTCTTCACCCGTCACCGGGTGCAGTTTCGTCGTGCGGCCGTCCCACCGCGTCACCGGGTTGCCCGCTTCGTCCGTGACCGGCTCGACGGCGTCCCACGCCAGCACCGCGTCGCGGCATTCGATGTTGTGGAACTTGCGGATGATCGGCTCGTTCAGCGGCGCGTTCCCTCGCGTGCGGAAGTGCCATTGCAGGTAGCCGATCCACAGCACCAGGTCCGTAATCGCCGCCGCCCGCGGGTTGACTTCGATCCCCAGAAACTGGTGCGGGTCGATCGTCAGCAGCGGGAGCTGCTTCTCGCCGAACTCGCGGAGCGCGTTGAGGACTTCCCCTTCCAGCCGCTTCATCAGCTCCAGCGAGACGTACAGGAAATTGCCGGAGCCGCACGCCGGGTCGAGCACGCGGGTCTCGCACAGCCGCTCGTGAAACTCGCGGATGAGCTTGCGGGTGGCCGGGGCGTCGCCGTCGCTGTCGAGTTGCACGGCGGCGGCGTAGGTCTCGTCCCACTGCTCGCGGAGCGGCTCGATGATCGTCGGCATGACGAGCCGTTCCACGTAGGCCCGCGGCGTGTAGTGCGCCCCCAGCTTGTGCCGCTCGTGCGCGTCCAGGGCGCGTTCCAGCAGCGTGCCGAAGATCGCCGGCTCGACGTCCCGCCACTGCGCCTTGCTGGCCTCGATGAGCAATTCGAGCTGGTCGAGGTTAAGCGGCAGCGCGGCCTGCTCTTCGAACAGTCCACCGTTGAACTGTTTCAATTGCGCGTTGATGATGACGGAGAATTCGCAGCCGGTGTTCATCTCCCGCCACAGCGCTTCGACCTTCGGGGTGAAGCCGGCCGGGGTCTCGCGGAGCGATTCCAGCAGCGTGGTGAAACTCCCTGTGGGGATGAGTTCCACCTTTTGGGCGAACATCGTGAACAGGCACCGCATGAGGAACTGCGCGACGTCTTCGGGCTGGTAGCGCCGGCGGCCGGACGGGTCCGTCTGTTCTTCGAGGCTCTTGGCGAGCTTCGCCAGCCGGCCGGCGAGTTCGCGCGTGACCTTCGCCGCGCGGCGGCCGGGGTCGAGCGAGAGCGGGTCGAGCCAGATGCCGCGGAGCGTTTCGCGGACGTCGTCCTCGGCCAGTTGCGACAGCGGGATGCGGTACGACTTCGGGTCGGGGAAGGGCTGGTAGAGCTTGCCGGTGCCGCTGAAGTCGGAGTACAGGTCGAAGCAGTGGCCGACGTCGGTGACGATCAGGAACGGGGGCCATTCGGGGAGCGCCTTCGCATAGCCTTCGGCCTGCCTGCGGGCCTTGCCCATCGCCAGTTCCCAGCCGGGCGTGCCGCGCTCGGCCGTGCCCGCGCGGCGTTTCTTCTGCTTCGTGACGGTGGCCAGGGCTTCCGCCTGCTCGGCCGCTTTGCGTTCGCTTCCCTGTTTCGATTCGAGGACGAAGCAGGCGCGGCGGTAGAGGTCCACGCGGCCGGAACTGGTTGTGCCGTCGCCGTTGTTGAACGTGACGGCTTTCTCGAAGACGTAGGTGTTGGCGTCTTCGTCCGGCTGCGTGGGGTCCGGCTGCGGCAGGTTGAGTAGCGTGCAGAGTTCTTTGAGAAACCCCTGCGAATTCGCAAGCTCCGCGCCGCCGGAGGCTTTCCAGCGGTTGATGAAGGCGTCGATGGAGGGGGATGCGGTGTTGTCTGTGGCCATCGCATTCACGTTGCCGGGTTGGATGCCGGTAACGATACCAATGTCCCCGTGGAGTTGCGAGCGTTCCGGCAGAGGCGGCTGGAGAACCCGTGGAACGAGCGGACCAGCTTCACCCACGAAGCGGCCGGCCGGCGGACGCTCAAGAAGCTGGCCAACGGCACCCGCGCGTTTCACATCCCAGGGATTTTCGGAAATCCCTGGGATGTGTAACCTGCCGACCGTTTGACGAACGGAGTGCGAAATTCATTTCGCACGATCGACGTCTCGTGCGAAATGCCCTTCATCAATTTGAAAAGGGGCGCAATACGGCGAACCGCCGTCCTCGAAGCCGACGGCAGCCGCGTGACGTGGAGCGACGACGCCGCCAACCGCCCCGCGTGGCACTGGCGGTTCCATCCGCCAGTGGCACCCGGCGCCGGTCCATGATCCGGCCGATGAACGCGCGAAAAACAGTAGCTATAGGGTCCGTCACCGCGCGTGTTTCAGGTTTTCGGCGGCGTCGCGGAAGTTCGGGTCCAGCCGCAGGGCCGCGCGGAACTGGTCGATGGCGAGGTCCCGCCGTCCGCGGCGGACGATGAGAAACACGCCCAGGTTGTTGTGGAACTGCGGATTGTCGGGAGCGAGGCGGACGGCGGTGCGGTATTCGTGTTCGGCTTCGTCCAGCCGGCCGCCGGCTTCCAGCGCCATTGCCAGGTTGTTGTGCGCCCGGGCGTCGCGGGGGTCGATGCGCAGCGTTTCCCGGTAATGGCGAATCGCCGGGACGATTTCGCCGCGCCGGTGCAGGGCGACGCCCAGGTTGTTGTGCGCGGCGGCGTTGTCGGGGTCGATGTGAATCGCGTTGCGGTACGCGGCGATCGCAGCGTCCGGGCGGCCGAGCCGCTCCAGTACGACCCCCAGGTTGTTGTGCGGGCGCGAATCGCCGGGGCGGAGTTGGGCGGCCTTGCGGTAATGCCCGGCTGCTTCCCGCGGACGGCCGCGGTCTTTCCACGCATTTCCCAGGTTGTAGTGCGCAACGAAATTCGCGTCGCCGGTGGCGGCCAGCGCCTGTTGGAACAAGGCGACGCTGTCGGTCCAGTGTCTCGTCTGCATCCAGCCGGCGGCCGCACAGGCCATGACGGCGGCAACCGCCACTCCCCGCGGCCAGGTCGCGCGGCGCGGTGCGGAAAGGAGCGGTTCCGCCAGCCAGACGACGGCGATGAACAACCCCACGATGGGCACGTAGGTGTAGCGGTCGGCCATCTGTTGATTGCCGATCTGCACCAGGCCGATCACCGGCACCAGCGTACCGAGAAACCAGAACCAGCCGACCGCCAGATACGGCCGTGTGCGGGCCTGCAGCAGCGCGACCGCCGTGAGCAGCAGCAGAACCGCGGAGAAAGCACTCGCCGACGTCGCGGAAATCGCATCCCCGGGATGCGGGTAAAACACGGCGAGGCGTGTCGGCCAGACGGTCTTCCCGAGGTACAGCCCGTAGGCGAGGACGGCGTTGGCGAGCCGAACGTCGAGCGGATACGCCTGCAGCGAGTGCACGTTCTTTCCTGCCTGCTGGGCGTAGAACGCGATCGCACTGAATGCGACCGTCAGCCCGAAGAACGGCAGCTTCTCCAGCAGCAGCCGGCGAGCGGCGGCCCTCGTCCAGCGTCGCAGCGGCCAGGCGTCGAGCAGCAACAGCAGGAACGGCAGCGTGACCAGCATCTGCTTCGCGAGCAGGCTGCCCAGGAAACCGCCCAGTGCCGCGAAATACCAGCCCTTCCTTCCCCGTTGAACGAACCGCGCGTAGGTCCACAGGGCGAAGAACCCGCCCAGCGTGCTGAGCACGTCCTTCCGCCCGCTGATCCACGCGACCGATTCGACGTGCAGCGGATGGACCGCGAACAGGGCCGCGGCGATCGCGCTGGGCCATTCGGCGCCGGTCATCCGCCGCAGCGCGGCGAAGAGCAGCAGCACGTTAGCCAGATGCAGCAGCACGTTGGTGAAGTGAAACCCGCCCGGACCGCGGCCCCAGACCTGGGCGTCCAACATCAGCGACAACCACGTCAGCGGGCTCCAGTTGCCGGTGTGCGTGGTCGTGAACGCCCAACGGACGTTGTCCCCGTTCAAGCCGCCCAGGACGTGCCGGTTTTCGCTGACGTAGCCGGGATCGTCAAAGTTGACGAAATCGAAGCGGACCGACTGCAGAAAGACGGCGAGCGTCAAGGCGGCGAGGCCCAGCCACAGAAGCGGCCGCCGAGGGGGCGGCGAATCCTGATTATCGATCGGCAGCGTCCCGTCGCCGGACCCGTCACACAAAGACATCGGACATCCCGCTCGAAACCGCCGCGGCAAACGTGACCGGAACCTGTCGACACTCCGATCCATCAGCCGGCGACAGTGGAAGAAAATCAACCGGTTTCTACATGGCGACCGCTTCCGCCTGCTGCTCTTTCCCCGCCTCCTTCCCCTTCTTCGGCCCCCTTTCCATCTGCCCCGCCCGGCGAATCACCGCCAACTGCCGCAGCATGTAGGCCGCCTCGCGGCGGTCGACCTGGGGGGCTTTGGACGCCTTCACCGCCCGTTGCAGCACCCGTTTGACGGCTTCGGGGCTTTTGCCCAGGCGGTGGGCCAGGGGTTCGATCACGCGGTCTTCGCGGCCGCGGTAGGATTTCAACTTCAGCTCGCCGAAGAGCTGCCGCAGGTAGGCCCGCAGGGCGGCGGCGCCGTCGCCGGTGCGGTACAGCAGCACGCCGACCGAGTCGGTGTGGTCGACGATGTTCCGCCGGGCGACGGCCGCTTCGGGGAGCAGTGGGCCGAACCGCCGGCTGCGCCACCAGGCGAACAGCACCAGGCCGATCAGCATCTGCAGCGCCATCGGCTTGAACAGCGGATTGAACAGCAGCCCCACGACCTTCGGCGTGCCGGAGATGTTCAGCGATTCGTCGAAGACGTATTCCCCCGCCTGGGCCGCGTCGAGAATGCCCAGCGCGAGGACGGCGTTGCTCTGGTCGGCGTAGGTCATCGCCTGGTTGGAAAAGATGAAGTCGCCGGCGACGACGACCACCTGCCCGTTGCCGTGCCGCTGGCGGACCACCTGCCACGTCCCCTGCGCCGAGAGCAGCGGCGGTTCGGCCCGCCTGGCGAAGATCTGGGCGTTCGACCGCCACAGGATCTGGCCGCGGTCGATGAGCGTGGTCTCAATTTCGCCGGCGTCGGCGTCGATTCCGCCGCGGACCCGCCGGACTTCGATCCCCAGCTTCTCGATGCGGAATTCCGGCTTGGCGTCGCGGGCGGCGATGATCAGTCGGCCGCCGAGGTTGACCCATTCCAGCAGCTTGTCCCATTCGGCGGCGTTGGGGTAGCGGGCCGGGCCGAGCAGGCACAGCGTGCGGTTGGACGCAGAAGCGCCGCGGCGGCCGAGGAATCTGGAAAAGGGGGCGGTGTTGCGGCGGACGCTGCGGTTGCGGCCGTCGGGGTCGGACTTCATCAGCGTGTAGAACGCCTTCTTCCCCTCGGCGTCGGTGCTGTACGAGTCGTGCCCGCGGCCGGTCCCGAATTTCGGAAACCAGAAATGCCCCACGACCATCAGCAGAATGGCGGCCGACCAGAACAGGTCGGCTTTCGTGGTCGACTTGAGGGGGGAGGCCGGCATGGGATTAGCGTGGATCTACGGTTGACGGAAACAGCGATGAAGGATGAGAGATGAAGGATGAGAGATGAATGCACAATGGTTGATCGACGAATCCCTCATCCGTCATCCTTCATCAGCCGGTTGCCGGCACCGCACGGAAGCCGGCCTCGTACGCGGCCAGAGATTGCTCGAAGTGTTTTGGCGTCGGGGGGCGGCGGCCGAAGCCGAGCGGCTCGTACAGACGGACCATGGCCCGCATCGACTGGTATTCCCGCGTGGCACTGGCGGTTCCATCCGCCAATGGCACCCTGCGCGCGGCGCGGACGTAGTCGCGATGGGTGAGCCCTTTGCGGTACTTGACGACGCCGGCCCGTTCGAGGTTGCTCATCCCGCCCAGCAGGAGTTGGGCGATCGCCTCGCGATACTTGCCGGCCGCCGCCAGCTCCCGCGCCCGCTGAATGTAAACGTCGGCGGGCAGTTCGCCGGGGGATTTGTCGGGTTCGAGCGGGTTGTTGGCGATCGCGCCCTCGGTGGCGTCGGCGATGTCTTTGTCGCGGTCGCGAAACCAGGCGACCAGCGCGACGATTCCCTTGCCGATCAGGAACAGCATGAAGCCCGCGACGATCGCGGTGATGATCCACCCGATCACCTGGAGGAACCCACTGACGGCGGCCCCGAAGCCGGTCGACGTTATCGTCGGCCCGCTGCTGGACGAGCTGCCGCCGTCTTTGGGGGCGACGTCGAACTCGCGGTTTCTCCCGGCGCCGTTGCCGGGATTCGGATTGAACCGGCCGTTGTTCCCGCCGCCGTTGGGGTTTTGCCCGAAGCGGCGATTGCCGTCGCCGCCGTTGCCGGCGTCGTTTCTGGCCAGCTTGCGGAACTCCTCTTCGTCGAACACGAACACGTCGCGCCCCTGCTGGTCGCGGACCCGCGCGTTGCGGCCGACGTTGCCCCGCATGTTGCCGTCGCGGTTGAACCGCGCCCGCTCGTTCTTGTCGCGGAAGATGACGGGCCGCCCCTGCCGGTCCCGCAGCACGCCGTTGCGGGCGTCGTCGTTGCGGGCGGCGAGATCGCGGCGATTGCCATCCTTCAAGATGATATCGCGGCCGTTTTCGTCTCGGCCGAGGATCGCCCGTCCCCGCTGGTCGCGGCCGATTTTCGCCCGGCCGTTCTGGTCGCGGAAGATGATCCGCCGGCCGAACGGGTCCTTGTCGATTCCCTGCCTTCCGTCACCGTCGCGGACGATGACCTCGCGCCCACGCTCGTCGCGGAGGATGACGTCGCGGCCGTTCGCGTCTCTTCCGATGACCGCCCGGCCGCGTGCGTCTTTTTCGATGGGGGCTTTGTCGTTGTCGTCCCGCACGAGGACGTTGCGGCCGAACTGGTCGCGGAGGGCTTCCTCCTGCTTAGGTTTTCCATCGCGGACGATGAATTCGCGATTCTGCTGGTCGCGGAGGATGACGTCGCGGCCGTTGGCGTCTCGGCCGATGACGGCCCGCCCCTGCTCGTCTTTGCCGACTTTGGCCCGGCCTTTCTCGTCCCGCAGGATGACCGGGTTGCCGTTCTCGTCGCGTCGGAATTCCTGGTTGCCTTCGCCGCCGCCGCCCGGGTCTTCGCCGCCGCGGGAAAACGTCCCCGGCCGGCCCTGCGGTTTGAGCGGGACGAGATTGCGAAACTCCGGCGCGTCGAGGATGCTCCGCATCCGGTCGCGAATCGAGTTCGATTGCCGCGGCGCGGCGACCCCGGAAGGATGCGTCGCCGCCGCACCATCCAGGGCGGCGACCGCGGGGGCGAGTTGCGCCGCGACGAGCGATGCGGCGATCGCGGCGATGCGGAATGAATTGTGGATTCGGGATGTGTTCATGGGAACGCTCGGCTAAGCCGCAAGCGGCACATTGTTCCGACTTTTCGACTTTCCGACTTTCGACTTTGGGAATCGAATTACGCGACTCCCGCGAGTCGCCGGGCCTCCTGGCGGAACAGCAGTTCCATGTCCCAGCAGTCGCGGCGGACCCGCAGATCAATATAACAGAAGAACCATGCCAGCCGCACGATGGGGTAGACGAGCATCACCGCCGCGGCAAACACCGTCAGGCATCGCGGGTCGCGAAGCAGCATTTCGACGGCGGCCCCGATCAACGCGCCGACGGCTGCGGCGAAGTTCTCGCCGCGGGCGCTGCCGCTCAACTGCTCGAAGGGGACCACCTGCCCCAGGCGGCCGATCAGAATCGGGTATCCGAGCAGCCCGCAGGCCCAGTCGATTGTGAAGAAGATGCTGATCGCCAGCATCCAGCCGAACCCGACGATCAGCCAGCCGCGAACGAGCAGGTCGCCCCCTTCCTTCTGCAGCAACTGCCGCATCCCCTGCCCGCGGAGTTGTTCATCGAGCGAGGCGAGCATCTTCGACTCGGCCACGAACCCGGTCCGCAGCGCTAGGATCAGCGAGAAGATCGACAGCGCGATGCCGAGAACGACCAACGCCGCGCCTTTCGGAAACAGCACCAGCAGCGGGCCCAACAGAATCACCAGCCGACGCAGCCCCGACAAGGACAGCGCCTTCCAGAACCCGGGCGTGACCCGCGCCCGGAGAATCAGCGCCAGCACGAGCCGCACGATCAGCAGCGCGAACAACGCCGCGTACCACGTGTTCTCGATCGCCCCGTAGACGAAATCGGTCCCCAGCACGTCGGCGACGACGTCGGTGACGATCACGAACCCGATCGCGGCCGCGGCGAGATCGGTCACGAGCTGCAGCAGCCGCGGGAAGTCGAACGCCGCCCCCCGTTCCGCAACAGGCACGAACGGCTCGCCGAACAGCGCCCGGCTGGCCCCGGAGACCGTCAGCACGCCGGCGATCCACGTGCCGGCGTACAGCACGATCAGCGTCAGCCGCACGTCCATCTCCGAGCGGACGGTCAGGATGTAGGTCAGCACGCTGCAGGGCAGCGCGACGAGCACCCAGATTTCGAGAATCCGCGCCAGGTGCCGCCCGTAAAACCGCACCGCCACGTCGATGCACCCGAAGGCGCGGCGAGGCAGCAGGGGGACGGTGGTGCGGTCGAGTTGCATTGAGTTGAGGGTTGAGGGTTGAGTTTCCCTGTGGTCGCCGCGCGAAGCCAATCACGCTTTAACTCGACAACGACGACTCCGCTTTCGTCCCCGTTCCAGCAAAGAGAATGTACAGCGCCACGACGACCCACAGCATGCTGCCGACGGCATATTTGACGACCGCGGGAACGCCCGAGGGGGACCAGAAGGCTTCAATGAGGGCGGCGATGAACAGCATCGCGCCGGCCCCGAGGGCCAGCTTGATGGCATCCAGGCCCCGCACCTTCAGCGACTCCCACCGCGACCGCTGGCCGGGGTGGATGAAGGCGTTTCCCAGAATCAGCCCCCCCGCGCCGGCGACGGCGATCGCCGTCAATTCGAACGACCCGTGCGTAACGACGAAGCTCAGAAACCGTTCGCTGTCGGCCTCGGCGATCACGAAGCCGGCGATCGTGCCGATCATGATTCCGTTGAACAGCAGCGTATACACCGTGTAGATGCCCAGCAGCACGCCCCCCGCGAAGCTCTTGAAGGCGATGCCGGTGTTGTGCTGGATGTAGAAGCCGGCCATCAGCGACCGCTGCTCGCCGGATCGCTTGCGGAATTCCGCCTCGGTTTCCTTGTCGCTCTTCTTGTACATCTGCCGGTACATCTGCAGTTGCGCCTCGGGCACGACCCGCGTCGCCAGTTGCGGGTCGTTCTGCACGACCGCCCAGGCGATCCCCAGCGGCACGAAGAACAGCGCCAGCGCCGTGATGAAATACCAGCGATTCGCCCGCAGCAGCCGCGGGAAGCCGCCGGCGAAGAAGTCGACCGCCCCCTTGAGAAACCCCGGCGGCGCCTTGTAGAAGGCGTTGTAGCCGCCGGAGACGAGGTGGTTGAGATACGACTCCATCTGCGCGCCCCAGCCGCGGGAGCGGACGGTCGCCAGATCGTTGGCCAGCTCGCGGAGCAGCCGGGAGAACTCGGTGACTTCCTTGGAGTTCGCCTTCCGCGGCCTGACGCCGGAGAACTTCCGCATCAACTGCTCGAACCGCTTCCACGCCGGCTCGCGCTGCTTGACGAATTCGCGTTTGTTTAACATGGCGTCGTGAGTGGTGAACGGTCGGGAAGTCGAAGAGTCGAAGAGTCGAAGGTCGAAGAGTCGAAGGTCGAAGGGTCGAAGGGTCGAAGGTCGAAGGTCGAAGGTCGAAGAGTCGAAGGTCGAAGAGCCGAAGACGACAGAGGGAAAGAGTCGGGGAATGGTTTGATCCGGCGTCCTGTTTTCCGCCTTCCGCTTTCCGCCATAGTTGTTCCCGACCTTCGACCTTCGACTTTCCGACTTTCGACTCTTCATCGCCGCCGTCGCGGGTTCTGGCTGACTTGCGAATCGAACGCCGACAGCGAGAGGGAATCGTAGGCCGGCATTCGCTCGTCGTCTTCGTCTTCTTCTTCGGCCCGTTTCAGGAAGGTCACGTAGACCCGCGCCAAAAAGGCCATCGGGTACTGCTGCACCAGTTTGGGGTCTCCCTGGAAGTTGAGTTTCTCCGCCAGCCGGGCCGCCAGCACCGACGCCAGGGCGTGCCCCCGGTCGTGGGTCAGCACGAAGCGGCGGCCCAGAAACTGCTCCACGATCGCCAGCGTCTTCGCATTGGGGACGTAATTGCTGAGGAATTCGTTCCGGGGCAGCGGCTGAATCTTCTCCAGAATGATCGGCTCGCGGGGCAACTGCACGGTTCGCTCCGTAATCACGACGGTCCCCGCGACCAGGTCTCCCAGCCTTTGTCCGTTTTTCGTGACGAGAATCGACACAAAACCGACGCCGTGCAGCGGGAAGAACCACGAATCGGGGAACCGCAGCAGATTCCGCAGGCACGACGACCAGAACGCAATCGGGTAGCCCCGTTCCTGAATGACCCGCAGACCCATCGCGTGTTTGCCGATCGACTTCCCCCGGAAGAAACATTCGCTGATGACGTAGTAGAACCAGTCCACCACGAAGAACACGACCAGCATGAACCCGAAAAACAGAAACGAAAACACGCCGCCGAGAATCGCCATGAAGATGCCCAGGGCGATCATGATCACGATCCGCACCAGCAGGTCGATCACGTACGCCGCGCAGCGCACCGCCGGGCCGGCCAACTGGTAGTTCAACACGACGTTCTCGGGCGTCTCGACGTGCAGCTCGGTGGGGACGTCGGGCGCGGCCCCCGCGGTTGGCTTGGCGGAAATCGGCAGTGCGGCCGTACTCATGGAACGATGCTCCGGACGGGACCGGTCCAGATTAGCGGATCGGGAACGCTCAATCCAGAAGCGGCGGGGCGGTTTCAGGCACGAAAGCGCAACGAGGGAACACAGATCAGGCGCAGTTAGGGCGCGCTCAACAATAAGTTACCGAAATCTCTCTTGATGCATACACCACGCATCGACGACGCTTTCCGCCACGCGGAAGGCACGGGTCGGGACACGGTGAACAATCACTTGCCGATGCGTGGCAGCCGAAATCCAAAGCACGAAAACGAAATCCGACACAAAGTGCGAATCGAAATGCTCAAGAATACGTTCCAGCCCTGGTGCTCTTTGAGATTCCGTTGGGCACGCGGACTTCCCGCGAAACCTCTTGCTTGCCTTTGTTGCCTTCGTTCGCTTCGTTTTTCAAAACGAAGGAATCAAAGGTAACGAAGGAAACAAAGCGGCGGTGTTGACGGATTTCGAGCTGCGGAATTCCGAATTCTGGAATTCCCGAATTCAGTAACTTATTATTGAGCGCGCCCTTACGAGAGCGCACGCGCTTCACTGCGGCGGGATCGCGCGAGGCCGCCCGCCGCACGACGCGAAAGCCCGCCCCGCATTCTTTTCAAAACGAAGGGAACGAAGGCAACGAAGGCAACCAGGAATGAATGCACCGTATTGTGTTCACTACTTTGTTAACTTCGTTTCCCTGGTGTACAAAGCGAAACGCGTGCGCTCTCGTAACTCTGGGTACGGACAAATCATTCTGCCTGAGCGTTTGTTTTTTCCTGATCCGCGCAAATCCGCTCGATCCACTGAATCCGTGTTCCCCCTCGGTAGCGCACTGAAACAGCACCGAAACAGAACCGGGATGATTCTCGAAGCGCGACAAGAGACATTTTCATCAGCCCAGGCGCCACGTTCCCTTCGGATCGCGTTTTTCGGGAATTCCGGGTGTTGACGCTCGGCGGCGGGGGGCGAATAATTCCCGTCGAGGACCGGCGTCCCGCTCGAAACCGGTCTGTTTACAGGGTCTTTCCGAACGAAAAGATTTTTCGGATTTTTCGCCGCGGACCGGTTTTTGTGTGTTGAGTCGGGGGAATTGTGGTAGCATGACGGATTAACAGCCCCGCCACGGGAGGGGCAACAGGGTCCTCATTTCGGAAGGGATGCTACCAGGGGGAACCGTCATCGACAGCAGATCCTGCCGACCCGCAGACCGAACCGTTCACACGAGATTCTCGAACAACAGGCCGAATTCGTGCCTTGGGAGAACGGAATGCGTTGAATCGCAGCGGATGGGGGGACGCAAGGGGTCGCGCCGGGAAGCCGGTGCTGTGAGCAGGCGTTGAAGCCGTCGATAGTTACGTAGGACGGGATTCCAACCCGTCTGGGCGGCTGGAACAGCCGTCCTACGGAATTCCCTGGCAGTGGGGTTTCAAACCGGCAGGATGTGCGGTTTCAATGGCTGCCCGCAGTCGCTTTTCCACAACGAACGGATGCACCGATCTTCCTTCCGCCGCGAGGGCGGAGGAATGGACCGCGACGAACCTGTTCCGGCGACGGATTGCAAACCCGTCCTACGCAAGACGGATTGGAAATCCGTCCTACGAAAACGGTTTTCCAGAGAGGGCACGTCTCGGGCGGTTTGTTTGCCGCCGCGTTCTGTTGCCGTATACGGATATGCGGCGCTTTTGAACGTTTCGATTTTCAACAAGGGAGCGCGAAGTGTATCGCATCGATGAAAAACTGAAGTCGCTGATCGAGACGGCGAAGAAGCGGGGGTTCATGACGTTCCACCAGGTGGACGACTACCTCCCCGACGAGGGGGGCGACTCGTGCATGGTGGACCGCCTGATCCTCACGCTCGACGAACTGGGGCTGGACCTCCGCGAAGACCCCGACATTCCCGTGGACCTCCAATCGCTGGCCGGCCACGCCCAGAGCGAATCCAAGAACGCCCCCCCCATGATGGACCCCACCGAGCCGGCCTCGGTCCTCTCGTCCCGCGACCCGATCCGGATGTACCTCAGCCAGATGGGGAACATCCCGCTGCTCTCCCGCGAGCGGGAAATCTTCCTCGCCAAGCAGATCGAAATCACCCGCAAGCGGTTCCGCCGCACCCTGCTCGAATCCGACTTCGCGCTGGGCATCGCCGTCGAAACCCTCGAAAAGGTGCAGTCCGGCGAACTCCCCTTCGAACGCACCCTGCGAACCTCCGAAACGGAGAACGTCCGCAAGGAGCAGATCCTCGGCCGCATGCCCGAGAACCTCAAGTCGCTGCGGCGGCTGATGGGGCTGAGCCGGGACGACTTCCAGATCGTCCACGATCCGAAAAGCTCGAAGAAAGACCGCGCCGCCGCCAAAGAGCGGATGCTCATCCGCCGGCGGAAGATGGCGACGCTCTGCGAGGAACTCAGCGTTCGCACGCAACGCTTGCAACCGGTGATGAAGCGGTTCGAGCAGGTCGCCGCCCGCATCACCGACGTCGAGCAGCAGCTCGCGTCCGGGTCGGCGCGGCTGAAACGCTCCGGCGAGGCCGACATCCTCGAACGCGAGCTGGCCGAACTGCAGCAGATGACGCTGGAAACCCCGGAGGAAGTCCGTGCCCGCGTCGCCGAGATCAAACGCCGCTTCGACGGCTGGACCCACGCCAAGCAGCAGCTTTCCGGCGGGAATCTGCGGCTGGTCGTGTCGATCGCCAAGAAGTACCGCAACCGCGGGCTGAGCTTTCTGGACCTGATTCAGGAAGGCAACGCCGGGCTGATGCGGGGCGTCGAGAAGTACGAATACCGCCGCGGGTACAAGTTCAGCACGTATGCCACGTGGTGGATCCGGCAGGCGATCACGCGGGCCGTCGCGGACCACGCGCGGACGATCCGCATCCCGGTGCACATGTTCCAGAGCATTTCGTCGATCAAGGCGCGGGCCGAGCAGATCCGCCAGGAGACCGGCCGCGACCCGTCGAACGAGGAACTGGCCGAAGCGGTGGGCCTCTCCGTCGACGAGACCGAACGCATCATGAAGACCTGGAAGCACCCCATCAGCCTCGACACGCCCGTCGGCGAAAGCGAGGACAGCAGCTTCGGGGACTTCCTGGAAGACGGCAACGAGCACGCCCCCGCCGAAACGGCCATGCACAAGATGCTCAAAGACAAGATCGAGCACGTGCTGAAAAGCCTGACGTACCGGGAGCGGGAGATCATCCGCCTGCGGTACGGCCTCGGCGACGGCTACAGCTACACGCTGGAAGAAACCGGCCGCATCTTCAAGGTGACGCGCGAACGCATCCGCCAGATCGAAAGCAAGGCGTTGAAGAAGCTGCAGCACCACACGCGGGCCGACCATCTCCGCGGGTTCGTCGAATCGGCCCTCGCCGAAGAGGAGGGGGAAGAAACGCCGGCCGCGAAAAAGACGAGCCGCAAACTGCAGACGATCGCGTCGTGAACCGGCGCATCTCAGAACCCAGGGATTTGTCAAATCCCTGGGTTCTTTTCGTTTCTATCCCACCTTCAGGTGCGTTTCCGCCAGCGCGTCGTCGTCTCGGCAGCCGCCTTTCGGGGATTTCCCGCGGCCGGCGTTCATGACGCGCTCGATCTCGTCGACCGAGAACCCGGCGTCGACGAGCTTGTGCTTCAGGTCGACGTCTTCGCGATGTTTCGCGACCTTGGCCCAGTATCCCATTACCGAGCTGATCGCCCAGACCAGCAGCGGCCCGCCGAAGATGCAGACCACCGCCACCAATCCGACAACTTCGCCGCCCCGCATGGCCTCGCCCCCCGGAATACGTGAGATGTCAGCGATACATGGATGATATTCGCCGGGGGCGCGAAAGTCTTGGCGGGAATTTCGGAATTCGTCGACCGGATTCCCGAGTTGTCGGAAAACGTGCCACTGCTTCGGACGGGCACGACCGGCGTCGGTCCCGCGCAACGCACTGCTTGCCCGGCCGAAGCAGTGCTGTTGGGTGACTCGATGCCCCAACTCGGCCGGGCAAGCAGTGGCACGAACCGCGAAACAATACGTTGACAGTTTCTAAACTCCGTTCGGCAGCCCCTCCTCAAATGTCGGAAACCGCAGCGCGACGTGCAGTTCGTCTTTCATGCGGCGATTGCGGCACCGCTTGTTGAGGCCGGCGGTGCGGGTCGTCTCGGCATCCGCGTTGAAGACCGGCGGCGGGGCGCTCAGGTGCCGGGCGAGCGTTTCGAAATACTCCCGGCGTGTGACGGGGCGATCGTCACAGATGAGATACGTCCGGCCGGGTTGGCCGCGCTCCAGGCAGGCGTCGACGGCGGCCGCGGCGTCGTCGACGTGAATCAGGTTCAGCAACGCGTCGGGATTGCCGTCGATCGGTTCGCCCGATCGCACTGCTTCAACGCGTCGCAGCAGCCGGCCCGGGCCGTAGAGTCCCGCCAGCCGCAGGATGTAGGCCCTGCGCTGTAGCGCATCGAAGAATCGACCGAAGAGCATCGCTTCCAGTTCGTGGAGCGAGATTTGCCCTTTCATCTGATCCAGTTCCGTTTTCAATTGTTCCAGACTGGGAAACGCCCGCCATACGCATTGTTCAGCTTCCAGGCAGATCTCGCCGTTCTCGCGAACCGGCTCGCACGGCGAGTCTTCGTCGATCCATTCGCCGTCGGTCTGCCCGTAGACGCTGGTGCTGGAGATGTAGACGAACCGCCGGGTCGTCGCCGCCAGCCGATCGAGGACGTTCCGCAGGCCGTCGACGTAGACGCCGCGCATCGAATGCCCCGCGGCGCGGTCGAACCCGACTGCGTACAGCACGGCGTCGGCGGCGGGAAGCTCCGCGAGCGACTCCGGCTGCGTGACGTCGCCGAGGATCGGTTCGATCCCCATCTCGCGCAGCTCGGTCGCGCGGTGTTCGCCGCGGGTCAGCGCGAAGACGGTATCGCCGGCGTCGATCCAGCGGCTCGCGACGCGCCGGCCGAGATAGCCGCAGCCGATGATGAGTTTGCGGGGCATCGTTCGAATCCGTAGGACGGATTGCCAATCCGTCCGTCGTTCGATCGGCGATTCAATTTGAAACGTATTCGGAGATTCGTGCGAAACCGCGAGCGGCTACGTGGGCGTCACGAACCACGGCAGCGGTGCGCCGGCGGGGGGGAGTTTGACGAGTTGCACGCCGGTGACTTCCGCGTGACCGCTGATTTCCGCCAGCACGTCGGCCGACGGTTCGTTGTCGACGTTCAGCACGGCGATCGACGGGCCGCCCGGTTCGTTCTTCTCGCGGCCCAGAGCCATGCTGGCGATGTTGATGCCGTGCTTCCCGCAGACCGTGCCGATGAAGCCGATCAGCCCCGGCACGTCGCGGTGGCGGTAGATGATGAGGCGGCCGTCGAGGTAGGCTTCCATCGGGAACTCCTGCAGCCGCACCAGCCGCAGAAACTGGTTGCCGAAGATCGTGCCGGCGGCGGAGAACGTCCGCTGGTCGGCGACGAGTTCGGCGGCGACCATCGTCGCGAAGTCGCCGGTGCCGGGGGACGACGTTTCCGTCAGCTCGATGCCCCGCTCCTGCGCGAGGAACGCGGCGTTGACGATGTTCACGTTCTCGTCGAGGGCCGATTCGAGCAGGCCGGCGGCGAAGGCGGACGTCATCAGGTTCACGTTCTTGCCGGCCGCGTCGCCGCGGAAATGAATCTTCGCCGTCTTCACCCCCTGCCCCTGCGCCATCTGAGACAGCAGCAGGCCGAGGCGGTGGGACAGGTCGAGGTACGGCCTGACGTCGCGCATCTCGGCGGCGGAAATGGGGACCATGTTGACCGCGTGCCGGATTTCCCCCCGCGAGAGGTAGCCCGCGATGATCTCGGCGGCCTCGACGGCGACCATTTCCTGCGCTTCGTCGGTCGACGCGCCGAGATGCGGGGTGGCGACGACGTTGTTCATCCGCGTCAGCCGGCTGTCCCCCGGCGGCTCGGTGACGAACACGTCCAGCGCGGCCCCGGCGACCTGGCCGGATTCCAACGCGTCGGCCAGCGCGTCTTCGTCGACGATTCCGCCCCGGGCGCAGTTGACGATGCGGACCCCGCGTTTCATCTGCGCAAGCCGCGTGGCGTTGATCAACCCGCGGGTCTCGTCATTGAGCGGCGTGTGCACGGTGAGGAAGTCGCATTGCGGAATCAGCTCGTCGACGTCGCGGACCAGCTCGATCCCCTGCTCGGCGGCGCGGTCGGCGGACAGAAACGGGTCGAACCCGACCACCCGCATTTCCAGCCCCCGCGCGCGGGCCGCGACCGACTGGCCGATTCGCCCCAGGCCGACGATCCCCAGCGTCTTGCCGGCCAGTTGCGAGCCGGTGAAGCTCTTGCGGTCCCATTTGCCGGCGTGCATCGCGGCGGCGGCCTGGGGGATGTTCCGCGAGAGGGCCATCATCATCGCCACGGTGTGCTCGGCGGTGCTGGTCGTGTTGCCGGCCGGGGTGTTCATGACGATGATCCCCTGCCGGGTCGCCGCCGGCAGGTCGATGTTGTCGACGCCGACGCCGGCCCGCACGATCGCCCGCAGCCGCTGCTGGCCTTCGAGCACGTCGGCGGTGAGCTTCGTGGCGCTGCGGATGATGATCCCGTCGGCTTCGCGCAACTCCGCCCGCAACTGTTCGGTCGACAGCCCGGTCTTGACGACCGGCTCGATCCCCGGCGTGTCGTGCAGGATCTTCAGCCCGGCGGCGGAAAGGTTGTCGCTGATGAGAATCCGTTTCATGGTTTCGATCTGTTCCTCGGTGAGTGGCGAGTGCGGGACAGGGTTTGCCGAAGACCCGGCGGCGCAGCCGCCGTGAACCCAAACCGACAACTTGTTGTCGAAGCGAATCGACGTATCGCGACAGCAAGCTGTCGGTTTGGGTTTTCTCGCCGCTGCGCGGCGTATTGCGTGCAAACCCTGTCCCGCACTCGTGAGTAGCATCGGCACCCGTATCATTGCGGCGGCCGGTGGCTTTGCAAGGGAGCCGGTTGTCGAGTGCGAACCGCCGGCAGTACCATGAGCGTTCCTGTAGGACGGCCTTCCGAGGCCGTCCCGGTGGTCGAACGGCTGCCACGACGGCCTTGGATGGCCGTCGTACTCCCGCATCGGGCGATTTCGATTCCAACACGGCGCGGCTCATGAGTCACAAACGACCCAGGTTCGCAGTGCTGCTCGTTCTGGGGGCAATCGCCGCCCGGCCTGCCGCTTCGGAATGCGCCTCCGCGGACAAAAGAGACGGCGGCTCGCAGCTCGGTCCCCTCGTGAAGCTGCTGGGGGAAGTCGACGACGCCGGCTTTCAGCGCGACGTGCTCAAAGGGATGCACAAGGCCCTCAATGGCCGCCGCGACGTGCGGATGCCCGCGGGTTGGCCGCCCGTCTCGGCGAAGCTGCTCAAGAGCGGCGACGCCGACATCCGACGGCGGACGCTGCAACTCGGCGTGATCTTCGGCGACCCGAACGCGATGGGCGTCCTGCGGCGGCGCGTGCGAAACGGCAAGCTGGACTTGCGAACCCGGCAGCAGGCGCTGCAGCCGCTGGTGCAGAAACGCGACCCGAAAACGCTCCCGCTGCTGCGGACACTGCTCGCGGAACCGGCCATGCGCGGGACAGCGATCCGGTTGCTGGCGGCGTACGACGACCGCGGCACGCCCGCGCGATTGCTGGCGCTGTATCCGAAACTCACCGACGCCGAACGGCAGGACGCGATCCTCACGCTGGCCTCGCGGCCCGCGTGGGCGATGCCGCTGCTGGACGCCGTCGCAAAGAAAACCGTTCCCAGCCGCGAAGTTTCCGCGTTCGTCATCCGGCAGCTTTCCGAGTTGGGGAACAAGCAACTCGATCAGCGGATTCGCAAAGTCTGGGGGACGGTGCGGCCGACGTCGGAAAGCCGGGCGAAACTCATCGCCGCGTTCAAGAAGCGGCTGACCGCCAAAGTCCTGAAGCGGGCGGACCGTTCCGCCGGCCGGGTCGTCTTCCGCAAGACGTGCGCTTCGTGCCACAAGCTGTTCGACGACGGCAAGCCGGTCGGCCCGGAACTGACCGGCTCGCAGCGAACGAACCTCGATTACCTGCTGGAAAACCTGCTCGACCCGAACGCCGTCATTGGCCGCGATTACCGCATGTCGGTCTTTGCCACGAAGTTGGGGCGGATCATCACCGGCATCATCAAAGAGGAAACGGCGAAAACGCTGACCGTGCAGACCGCCAACGAAGTGGTGCTCATCGCCAAATCCGATATCGAGCACCGCAAGCGGTCGCCGGTATCGCTGATGCCGGAAGGGCAGTTGGAAAAGCTGCCGTTCCGCGAAGTCCGCGACCTGTTCGGCTATCTGATGGGGGCGACGCAGGCGCCGCTGCCGACGTCTTCAACCGCGAATCAGGCGAATCGCCCCAGCGCCGCGAAGCCGCAACCGAAGTGAGACAGAAACATGGGTGACAGAAAAATGTCGACTCAAGCGGACGACAAATTCGGCCCGGGATCATAAGTCGCCACGAGTCTTGGCGAATCCGGAGCCGGGAGGGAACAAGTGCGAATGGCCATTTCGATTTTGTGCTCGCAGATCGTTCACATCACGCAACCCACAGAAGGCAACTGAGGCAACAGTGAGGAATTCGCAAACCTCTGTTTTATTTTTCTGTCACCAATGTTTCTGTCTCATCTTTCGCCGCAGTTCGCGTTCCGCCCACGGGGCGAGCAGCTCGCGTTTGATCTTTACGTTGTGCCGCGTGTCGACCGGTAGCGAACGGTGAAAGAGGAACGTGTTGATCGCGTCCGTCAACGGGTTGGCCGCGCCGAGTTCGCGAAGCTCCCGCAGAAACGTCTGCTTCGCGGCCGCGGTTTCTGGAAAGCGGCCGGCTTCCGGCTCGACGACGATCAGCGGCCGCTGCCGCGGTTTCGCCCCGACGCCGACGAGGGCCGAGCGGTACACGTCGGGGTGCTCGTTGAAGATCGCCTCGCAGCAGACGGAGAACATCCGCCCGCGTTCGGTTTCGACGATGTGGTCCTTCCGCCCGCAGAACCACAGCCGGCCGGTCTCGTCGACGTAACCGACGTCCCCCATGCGATGCCAGAACGAGTCGCCGTCGGGAATCTTGGCGGCGGCGGTCGCGTCGGGCCGGCGGAAGTACTCGCGGGTCGTCGACGGGGCCTGCACGATGATCTCGCCGACGCGGCCGTAGCGGAATTCGCTCGACTCGTAGCGGAATTCGCTCGACTCGTAGCGGAATTCGCTCGACTCGTAGCAGAATTCGTGAGAATTCTGCACGCGATCCTCCGTGGACGGCGGAATTCTTACGAATTCCGCTACGTGTTCGAGCGACGCGATCGGCCCGTCGATGATCTCGATGATTCGCACTCGCACGTGAGGAAACGGCCGCCCCACGCACGTCCCGGCGCCGGTGCGGGTCAGTTCCGCGGTCTCTTCAAGAACTTCGCGACCGCCGATGGAACAGACCGGCAGCGATTCCGTCGCGCCGTACGGCGTATGAATATCCGGTTCGTCGTGCCGCTTGCGGCTTAGCCGTTCGCCCACGGCTAAGCCGCAAGCGGCAACCGTCAGCGTTCGGCGCATTCGCAGCAGCACGTGGTTCGGCACCGGAGCGCCGGCGGAGAGCACGCGGCGAAGCGTCGGCAGCGTGACGCCGTGTTCTTCGCAATACCGCCCGACGCGATTCCACAACGCCGGCGACCCGAACGCCTGCGTGACCCCCTGGTCGTTGATCGCCTCGATGATCTTCGCCGGGTCGACCAGCGCCGGCTGCGTGGGGTCCATGTCGGGGATGACGGTCGTCACGTTCATCGCCGCGTTGAACAGCGCGAACAGTGGGAAGGCCGGCAGATCGATCTCGCCCGGCTGAATTCCGTAGAACTCCCGCAGCAGCTCGACCTGCGCGTTGAACATGCCGTGCTCGTACAGCACTCCCTTCGGCGGGCCGGTGCTGCCGCTGGTGAAGATGATCGCCGCGGGGTCGGTCGCGCGGGTCGGCGGGACGTCGAACGGCGCCCATTCCTCACCGAGCAGGTCGGCGTAGTTCGGCCCGCGCCAGAACCAGCGCTTGCCGACGGTGACGTTGAGACGGGCCGTGCGAAACCGCGAGCGGAGGACGGTGCGGATCGCGTGGACCGGCGGGATGGCGACGAAGCCTTCCGGTTCGACTTCCGCCAGGCAGTGGAAGATGTTCGACCGCCCCATGCCGGGGTCGATCAGCACGATCACTGCGCCGGACTTGAACAGGGCGAACGTCAGCGCGATGAACTCCAGGCTGGGGCGGACCATGAGCACCATCCGCGTGCCAGGCTGGACACCGAGCCGCTGCAAGCCCCGCGCCAACCGGTCGCTCTCGCGGTCGAGCTGCTGGAAGGTGAGCTGCGAGTACGTCACACGACCCGCGGCGTCCCTCCCGGCGGGAAACACGACCGCCCGCTGAAACGGCGTCTTCGCGGCCGCGTCCGTCAGTCGGCCGGCGATGTTGCCGCAGGCGGCGTCGTTTATTCCCGCGGAAATCTCGATATCCTGAATCGTATCCATCTGCGAAACCGAAACCGCCGCGTTCGGCTAAGCTGCAAGCGGTTACTGCGCGGCTTTCCGCGACGCCAGTTCGGCGCCGCGGTAGGCGGAGAGTTGCTGCTGCTTCGTCGCCAGCGCCAGCTTGAAGTGCCGCAGCGCGGGGCCGGCCTCGCCGGTGGCCTGGTGGCGGGCGCCGATGAAGAAATGCGCTTCGCAGGTCTGCGCCGTCTTGCGGGTCTCGTCTTTCTGATTGACGGCGCCCAGCAGCGTCTTCGCGTCGATCTTGCCGGCCAGATACGCGAGCAGGTGGTCGCCCCAGTTGCGGTCGTCGGCCGATTTGGCCAGGGCCGCTGCGAACGTCTTGAGGGCTTCGTCCTTCTGCCCGGCCCGTTCCAGCGCCAGAAACTGCCAGGGCGACAGGTACTGCATGCCGGCATTCAACGCGACGGCCTTTTGAAACGACGCCAGCGCCTCGCCGTTCTTTCCGGCGAACAGCAGGCAGAACCCGAGTTGCGCGTGCGTTTCGGCGTCGTTGGGGTTGAGGGCCAGCGCGGCGCGGTTGTCGGCGGTGGCGCCGGCCAGGTCGGACTGCGCCATCCGGGCGCGGGCCCGCATGACGTAGGCCAGCGGACGCCGGCCGTCGAATCGCAGCGACGTGGTGAAGTCGTCTTCGGCCGCCTTCGCGTCTCCCAACCCCAGCGAACAGAAGCCGCGGTTCAGGTAGCCCAACGCCGAGTTGCGGTCGAGCGAGATGACTTTGGTGAAGTCGGCGTAGGCTGCCTTGTACTTGCCCTGCGACTGCAGGAACACCCCCCGCAGGTTGAACACCGTCGGATTGTCGGAAAACGTGCGGACCGCCAGATCGTACTGGGATTCCGCCTCTTTGACCTTTCCGGCCGCGGCGTACACGTTGGCGGCTTCGAGGTGGGAGGCGAGGTGCACGCGGCTGAGCTTGATCGCGGACTGAAACGCCGCCGCCGCGTCGTCGAGCTTGCCGAGAATCTTGTAGGCGTATCCCTGCTGATAGTAGAAATTCGCCTTGTCGCTGCTGCTGAGTTCCGCCGTGCGGACGACCTGCTCGGCGACTTTGACGGCGGTCTCGGCGTGCTCCTTGCGGCCTTCGATCGCGGTGAGGTTCGACATGCCGTAGAGGTACGGCAGGTAGTAGTACGCCGTCTTCGCCCCGTCGAAGCGAATCGCCTCCCGCGCGTCGGCGATCCCCAGCCGCGTAAGCTTCTTGTCGCGGGCGGCGAGCCCCAGCTCGGCCCGCGCGCTGCCGCGGTAGTAGTAGGCGAAATGGTCGGCCGGGTTCTCGCGGAGGACGGCGTCCATCAGGTCCACGACGCGCTGGAATTTGCGCTGCGAGTACGCCTCTTTCGCCTGCTCTTTCAGGCGTTCGTGGGCGGCATTCACGCGGTTGAGCGGCCGGTCGCGGTCGCGGCGCCGATCCCTGCGCGACTGCCCGGAAGCCGTCGAGAGAATGATCCCGCATAGAATCACGGCAATTCCGGCCACGGGAATTGCTCTGGAAGCAGCGTTCGTCATGAGAAACCTCCCGGATTGGCGAGTCTGGGTGGACTATAACGCCGATGGGACGAACGATCCAGCCGATTGCGGATTCTCGTTCGTAGTGACCGGCTTCAGCCGGTCGACGGCGGCGGAGCCGATTCGAGCAGCGGCCGTTGCGGCTGTTCACGCACCTCGACCGGCTGAAGCCGGTCACTACGAACTTCATCGTCCCGGGCGCGGCAGGGAATGCGGTTCCACGAGCGGGCCGTACATCTCCGGGCGGCGGTCGGCGAGGCGGTCGATGGCGTGTTTGCCGGGGATGCGGACGACCCGCTTGTTCCGCGCGCGGGCCGGGTCGATCTCGGCGTAGAGAATCTGCTCGTCGGCCTCGCTGCCGACGGCCAGCGTTTCGCCGGCGGGGCCGCAGAGGCGGCTTTTGCCGATGAACGTGATGCCCCGCTCGGTCCCCACGCGGTTGACGGCGGCGTAGTAGACGGCGTTTTCCATCGCCCGCGTGTTGATGGCGTTCTCGGCCACGCACTCGGCCCCCGGCGGCCAGTTCGTGGGCAGCGCGATCAGGTCTGCCCCGGCCAGCGCCAGAATGCGGGACGATTCGGGAAACGCCGAGTCGTAACAGATATTCAACCCCACCCGCACGTCGCCCGCCGCGTGCACGGCGAACGGGCGGTCGCCGTAGGTCGTGAACACGTCGGCCCCCAGAAACGGCAGATGGATTTTGCGATACGAACCGACGACCCCCCGCGGCCCGGTCAACACCGCGGCGTTGTACACCGCGTCGCCGGCGGATTCGAGCATGCCGAAGACGGCGAACGTCCCCGTCTCTTCGCAGGCAGCGGCCAGGCGTTCGGTGATCGGTCCGGGAATCGGTTCGGCGAACTCACGGGCCTCGGCGAGGTCGTCGAAGCAGTAGCCGCTGGCCGAACATTCCGGGAAGATCGTGATCGCGGCGCCTTCGGAAGCCGTCTTCCGCAGCAGCGAGATCATCTTCTCGACGTTGGCGGCCACGCGGCCGATCGTGACGTCCATCTGTACGCCGGCGATTTTCATGGGATCTCTCGCGTCATTCTGGGAGTGAAACCGACCCCTTCACCAACACGCGCTCCTCTGCGCAAAGCCTCCGAGTCGCGGCTAAACTATAGCATCATGCGAACCATCATTCCCCAACGGAGTTGAAGGTTTCATGCGCGGTCAAGTATCGTGGACTGTTTGAGCAACCGCAAATCCCGCCCGTTGCGGCAAATATCAATGCACGTGGCCTTCGTCTGTCCGAAGTGTGAGCGTCCCAACGTCGAACGCGAACCGTTGGCGGGGGTGCGGTGCGCGCATTGCGGGTGGGCGCGGGGCGGGACGGGCGAGCCGGAGGTCGGAGATCGGAGATCGGAGGTCGGATCGGCTCCCA
>Ga0268386_10000459_pt1 | contig 25800 bp, 25 predicted proteins | sample RVTome_15_FD_200260 | JGI IMG/M metagenome (GOLD analysis project Ga0268386, IMG submission 200260) | Soil microbial communities from uranium-contaminated site in the Upper Colorado River Basin, Wyoming, United States - RVT150D86... ... | reverse complement strand
CGAGCTGGCCAGCGCGACCGCCACCATGGAGCTGGCCAGGACCACCGCAGAGCGCTGGCAGAGCCTGCTCAAGCGCGAGGTGGTCTCGAACCAGGAGACCGACGAGCGAATCAGCGACTACAAGGCCAAGAGGGCGGTCGTGGAGTTCAACACGGCGAACGTGAAGCGTCTGCAAGACCTGCAGGCGTTCCAGAACATCACCGCTCCGTTCGACGGTATCATCGTCGCGCGGAACACCGACATTGGTGCGCTCATCGACGCGGGGGGGCAGGCCCGCGAGTTCTTGCGCCTGGCGACCATCGGCAAGCTACGGGTCTTCGTGTCGGTGCCCCAGGCCTATGCCCAGGCCGCGCGGCCCGGCACCCCGACACCATCACCCTCGAGGAGAACCCGGGCAAGGTCTACCGGGGCACGCTGGCCCGGACCTCCAATGCGCTGGATCCCAGCGCGCGCACCATGCTGAGCGAGGTCGAGATGGAGAATCGGGCGGCGAAGTCCTGCCGGGTGCCTACGTGGTGGTGCGCCTGCGCGTGGGCCTCGCGACTCGCGGCATGACCATCCCCGCCAACGCGCTTCTCTTTCGTTCCGAGGGCCTTCGGGTCGCGGTGGTGCGCGACGGCCGTGCCGAGCTGGTTGCCGTGAAGCTCTGCCGCGACTACGGCCGTACCGTCGAGATGGTCGCCGGCCTCACGCCGACCGGCGCGGTGATCCTCGATCCCCCCGACTCGCTGGTCAGCGGGACCCCCGTTCGCGTCCACCCGAGCGCGCCGGCGAAGACGGGCGGGTAGTGGATCTACGGCTGGCCGAGCTGCTGAACCCACCGACCGGCGTCCGTGGCCCTCGCGGTCACGCACGTCGAGAGCGGCCGGACGTGGCGCCACAACGAGCACCTCCGCCTGCCGTCAGCCAGCCTGATCAAGCTGCCGATCCTGGCTGCGTTCTGGGAGACCGTCGAGGCCGGGCGGCTCGATCCGGGCGAGCGGGTGAGCGTGCCGGCGGAGGCGCTACGCGTCGAGGGGAAGGGGGGTGCTGAAGGCGCTCGCGCCTGGGCTGCGGCCGATGTGGAGCGATCTGGCGGCGCTGATGATCACGGGAGCGACAACGTGGTCACCAACCTGATCATTGATCGGCTAGGGATGGAGGCGATTCAGGGTTGGATTGACAAGGCGGGGTTGGGGGAGACGCGGATCGAGCGGCGGATGGATCGGTCAGCGATGAGTGCGGGGCGGGGGAATTGGACGAGTGCGGCGGATATGGAGACGCTGCTGCTGGCGATCGCAGCAGGGACGTGTGTGTCTGGTGAGGCGTCGCGGGAGCTGGGGCGGGCGCTGGAGGCACAGCAGATTCAGGATCGGCTGGCGCGGCGGCTTGGCGACGGTGTGCATGTTGCCAACAAGACCGGGAACTTTGCGGACGTGATCCACGACGCTGGCATCATGACGTGGCCCAGCGGGACGCTGGTGATCGCGGTACTCACGCAGGGTGTACGACCGCCGTGGCAGGTGATTGACGTCGTCGCGGAGATTGCCGGAACGTCTAGTGCGGATGTGTGCCAAGTGGTGCTGAACCATGCCGGCGGAGGTCACCCGGCCGCCTTTTTCATGGGTACCGATGCGCGCAGAAGTGTTCCACCGAGACACGCATGCTGAAGACGACGGACGATCATCTTCGTATTGACTCCTCACGTTGTATTGACTCCTCACGTTCGGCCGCTTGAGATTCGCGTCCACGTGTGAACCAACATGAGCCGCTGCAGTCACTAACATAGCGTGAGGCGCCGCGGATCTACACCGATGAGAACGGTCCAGGCCTATGAGAGGCTTGGATATAGGCTGGGGAACCATCGTTCGGCAAGTTCGCTTCGGAATACGAGTCGTACCGGTTCGCGATTGCCCGATGAAACCATGATGCCGCGATAAATCAACTGAGAGAGGATGGTGCGCGCCTGACGCTCTCCAAGGTCGAGCAGTTCTGGTATGCGTCCTCGGTCGACAGAACCGTTCTGAAAAGCTTCTCGGATCACCACTAACGACTTCGGATGCAAACGACCGCCGGCGACCTCCTCTGTCGCCCAAGCTTCGATCCTCCCCAAAAGTGTCCCGGCGTTGAGTATGCGATCCATGAACTCGACTTGATCGACGCAGGTCGACAAAAAGAAAGTGCAAAACTCAGCAAGAGTTCCCTCACTCAACGCTCCCCGACCGTCAAAGTCGCTACCGCGTGGCTCGTCGGCTAGCATGAGAAGTCTCTTGTACTCTGTATCGTTCCTTGCCAGTCCCCTAGCCACTGACCACATGCCTGTACCGATTCCCGTATCCCGGAACATCGCGTGAGACATCAGCCGAGTGACTCGGCCATTCCCATCAATGAATGGGTGGATCCACAGCAATCGATGGTGTGCGGCGGGAACCGCAATGATCTGCTCAACACGAGAAAGATACCTAGAGTTGTAGGCCTCTTCGAGCCGAGACATGAAGCGGGGGACTGCGCCGGGGCTGACCGACACATGCTTCCCGATTTTGACGTGGCGTTGACGGAGTTCTCCAGTAACAACCCGGATCTTCTCACCACTCGTTGGGTTCTCGACCCAGAGGAGATCATCAGGTAGGCGGGAACAGAACTCGTTGTGTAGTCCCCGGATGAACTCGATAGTTGCCGGAGGCGCCCGCAGAGCCTGTGGTCTATCAAGGATTGCACCGTCGAGCATTGCCTGCACTTCAATGTGCGCTCGCGCCTCGAGTTGGAGCGAGCGCTTCGTGGGATTCTGAGAGTAGTCCTCACGCAGCGCCCGGTCGATCGCGACCGGGTGCGTATTGTGGCCTTCGATGAGATTGCTGTAGTAGCAGTTCATCGAACGGACCAGGTTGCCTACTTCGGTGCTGACGTTGGGGTGGAGTTGTGCAGCCAGTCGACTGGCTTTTGCAACCAGCTCCACGGAGAGGTCCTCGAGGAGGCGTCGATTGTGGCCAGTCGCAGACGGCAGCATCGGCTCCATCTGAGAGGGGTGCTCACCGTCGTCGCGGATATCTTGGCTCACTGGGTGCCCCACAAAATGCCTGATAAAGTTCCGAATGACACAGTCGTATTGTATCAATATTTCAGCTGAATAGAAGACGGACGCTTTTCATTGCTGCCGCTTTGATTGCCGCTTGTATTGCCGCTTGACAAGGAGCAAAAGGGACTTATATTTGTCCCTGAGGATCCCGTTACTGGAGGCCTTGAGATGAGTTCTTTGTTAGCTGAGGATCCCGACTGAGCGCTGTCCCTGGTGTGAGAGCTTGATCGTGCGATCGAAGTTCCTACAAATCCAGACGGCGATTGCCGATCAAGAACGCAGGAAACTCGCCGAGGAGCGCGCCCGCATCGAGGTCCACGTCATGGCCGAAGCCGCTACTAAGGTGGCTGCGATTGCGGCCGAGCGCGACGAAGTAACTTCTAGGCTCAGACAGCGTAAGGCGCGCGAGGCAACAACGATCGCCGAGACCGAGACACGCATCCGAGCTGAAGCGCAGAAGGTCCTCGACGCCGTGGCGGCCCAGCGCGACGAGGCAACCTCCCAGTTAGAGGATGCTGCCGTCCGCGAAGCGGCAGCGCGCCAGCAGGCTGTTGCCGAGACCGAGACACGCATCCGAGCGGAGACGCAGAAGACCCTCGAGGCTATAGCGGCCCAGCGCGACGAGGTCGCCTCCCAGCTGGAGGCTGCCGCCGCCCGCGAAGCGGCAGCGCGCCAGCAGGCCGTCGTCGAGACTGAGATACGTGTCCGAGCGGAGGCGAAGAAGACCCTAGCCGCCGTAACGGCCCAGCGCGACGAGGTCGCCTCCCAGCTGGAGGCTGCCGCCGCCCACGAAGCGGCAACGCGGCAGCAGGCCATTATCGAGACCGAGACCCGAATCAAAGCGGAGGCGCAGACGATTCTCGATGCCATGGCGGGCGAGCGCGACGAAGCTCAGTCCAAACTGCAAGAGTCGCTGAACGCGGCCGAGCAACATTTGCAAGAGCTGCATCAACAGCGGCGATCTCTCGAGGTGGATCGAGATGCCAAACTCCTAGAGAAGGATGCCGAACACCACCGCGAACGCGAGCAGCTTCAGAAAAAGATCGAAAGCCTCACCCGGACGCTGCAGCATAAGACCGCCAATGAGCTCGGCGACGGCGCCGAGATCAATATCTATGAGACGCTCCGCGACACTTTCATTGGCGATGACATCACGCGAATTAAGAAGGGGCAGCCAGGAGCTGATATCCGCCATCGCGTGATCTACAAAGGCGCAGCCTGTGGCACGATCCTGATCGACTCGAAAAATCGCCAAGGGTGGCAGAACGCGTACGTCTCAAAGCTGCGTGAAGACCAGGTCACAGACGATGCCGATCACGCCGTCTTGGTGACGACAGTCTTCCCGACGGGGAAGAAGGATCTCTACATTGACGCCGACACAGGTATCGTGGTGGTGAGTCGCGCGCAGGCGATCGAGATGATTCGCATGCTTCGGGATGCTATGGTCCGGATGCACTGCCTTGGGCTCAGTCTTGAGCAGCGCGCAGAGAAGCGAGATCTTCTCTATGCGTACATTACTTCTGAGGGCTACAGGCAGCACATGAGTGAAGTGAATCGGGTTACGTCTGATCTTTTGAGCCTCGAGGCGGAAGAGAAACGAGCGCACGACAGAGTATGGGACAAGCGCGGCCGAATGACTACGCGACTGCGTAACGTCGCGAGAAGCATTGGCACAGAGGTCAGCGCAATTGTCGAGGGCCACAAAGATACTCAGACCCAACGAGGGTAAGAGAACGAGCCGACCATGACATCGATGCCACAGGACCTACGCTGGCAGGAGCGGCGCCTGGGACGGACAATCCTGCGTACTTATCGCGCGACCGTCGACTTGGATGACGTCGTGCCCAACCCGAACCAACCGCGGATGGGCCCGAAAGAGGATCCTGAGCTACAGCGACAAATCGAGGCCAATGAGGGAATCTTCGAGCCGCTTCTTTTGGAGCCACACCCTGAGCACGCCGGGAAGTACCGCATTGTCGATGGCGATCGGCGTTGGTCAAACTCGAAGATACTGGTCGAGGCACACAAGAAGGATCAGTACCGAAAACTCCCAGCGGAGATCACGGACCGCACGTTGACGGATGATGAACGACTGCGCGTGTGGATCTATATCCATCGACAGCGGAAGGAATGGGACGCGAAAGAGAAGGAAATGGTCGCGTACCGACTTGTGGATCTTCTGGGACGGGCAAGTGCGGCAAACATTCTTGGTATCACCGTACGCGAACTGGACAAACTCGTAGAGATCTATGAACTATCTGAGAAGCTGACAAACCTGCCAGACCCAGCCACCTCCATCACTTGGGCGCGTGAGATCAAGAACCTCAACCGGAAACTGCTTACGCCGACCGCACTAAACACGCTTCTACAAAAGATCAACGATCAGGAGATCACAAACTCCAAGGACGTTCGGAAACTGAGGCAAATCCTAAGGGATCCGGTGGCGCGAGATGAATTCTTCACTCCGGGTGGTTCAATAGATTCGGCGAATCTGAAGCTTGGCCCAGTTGCAGTGACGAAGAGACAAGGCCTCGCCGCCGAGATTCAGGCCCTGTCTGATGCCATTCGCAGCCATCCATGGACGACGTTATCGAGCCTAAGGGGTGACGCCGAAACGCTGCGCTCCGTTCAAGAGGCTGAACAACTGATCAAGGACCTGAAGAAGGCCCTCCGGGCATGAGTATGCTGGCGCCAGCAGCAACTGCTTCCTCATTGGGCTTGTTAATCTGGAGCGCTGCTGAAGGTCTTCCAAACACGTTTCCTACTGTAGCCGCAGTTCGACGTCTCGTAGCGTCGGGTCCTGCGCGCGGCACACCTCGTTTTCAATAAGTACACCGCATGCCGGGCAGCAGAACTGCCGGAACTGCACGGCGTCATCGATGAAGCGTTCCGGTTCGCCAATGAGTGTGCTCGAGGCCTGAATCGGTCGGTCAATCCGATGGCAGTGCGTCTTGTAGTTCTCGTGCGCTGGTCCGAGCGGCTGTCCACACCGTGAGCAGGCGAGCCAGAAAGCGTCGTGGCGTTTGATAAGGTCAAGGTACTCGGTGATGGCCCGAAGAATCGGGATGCGCGGCCCGTGGTGAGGCTGCGGATCCCGCCCCAACCGCTCGACCAGCGCCCGCCGCCGTGCCGCGGCGGTGGCCTGAACATCCACCCGCAGGTCCTCCCCCTCGCCGACCAGCAGCACGCAGAAGATGTCCCGCGCCGCCCTTAGCGAAATATCCTCCAGGTACACATCCTTCCGCACCGCCTCCGGATCTCGCTCCAGCGGATCGCCATACCCCGCGCCCGCCGCGAACGCGACTTCATAGACGTCGCTCGGCCCCTGGTAGATATCGATCTGCCGCAGCTGCAGCAGCTCCTCCTGCCCCTCCACCTCGGCGATGTCGGTCGGCATCCGCCGCCGCGCGAAGCGTTGCAAGATGTCTGTGTTGCGCTTGAACAAGTAGTAGTTCGTATTCGCCGGATACCCACCAGCCAGCCCCGGCGCCGTCGGGATCGCCGCCCCCGACGACTCCGTGTCCTGAATGATGTGCGTCGTCCCGTGCGGAATGAACGCGACGGAAGCCGAGTTCCCGCCGCGATACTTGCCGGCGCCGCCCGAGTCGGTGTTCTCCTTGCGGTGAATGATGAGCAACGGGAACGATTGCTCGTTGTGCTCGACGTTGCCGATGCGGCAGATGGGGCTGCGCACCTGGCCGCCGGTGGCGATGCCGTCGCGGAAGCTGAAGGCGCCGATCGCGCCCACCATGGGGTCGAGCAGCAGGTAGCCGAACTTCTCGCCCCACTGGTCGATGCCGCGGAAGACCGTCAGCGGGAACTGGCTGGTCCCGCCGATGGTCATAACGTCGCGCTTCAGCTCGGGGTCGCACGACAGCATTTTGCTGATCGTGTTGTAGGCTGGATAAAGTGAGATCTCCATCGCCTGCACGGGCGCCGTCGAAACCGAAGCCGGATGTGTCGCTGAAGTGAAGCAACCCAGCGCGGGCTGAAATTCTATGTGTCTCAATGCGCCGCCGATGGCGTACAGCTGGTCCCAGCACAGCAGCTCGTTGATCGCGGTCATGAGCGAGCCGCGCCATCCGGAATAGGTCGTGTTGATAGCGCCCACCTGGTCGGCGGTTCCGGCGTTGTCGAAGATCAGCTTGTCGCCCTGCTTGCGCATCGTGAGCATGACCTGGTAGGTCTTGCGGTCGCCGACGTAGGCCACCTCCACGTAGCTGCGCTCGCGCCACGTGCCGTCCGGCACCTTGGCCAGCTTCGCCAGGAAGGCCGCCTCGGCGTTGTCGATGATCTTGCGCATCACGCCCTTGACGACATCGGTGCCGTAGCGCTGGATCAATCCGAGGATGCGCTTCTTGGCGGTGTTGTTTCCTGCGATCTGAGCCCGTAGATCGAGCGCCACCAGATACGGCTTTCGAGAGGCGCGCAGGTACACCCCCTCGATATCCTTCCGTAGCTCTCCACGCTCGACGATCTTGATCGGCGGTATGAGTATTCCTTCATCGAACGAATCACGCGCGCTCGGGCAGAAGCTGCCCGGGGTGATGCCGCCCACGTCGTACTGGTGGAGCACGTTGGTGATCCAGCAGAAGAGCTTGCCCTCGTGGAAGACGGGCGTGAGGAGGGTCACGTCCATCTGGTGGGCGGCGCCCACCCAGGGATCGTTGGAGAGGAACATGTCGTCCTCGTGGATCCCCGGGTTCCGGCTTCGGTGCTCCAGCGTCCACTTCACCTGCACGTCGGACACGCCCGACATGTAGAGCTGGTAGGGGCCGTAGTAGATGAACTCGCCGTCTTCGGTGAAGATCGACGAGTTCAGGTCGAAGGCGTACATGGCCACCGGCGAGCCGGAGATGCGCTGGATCGTCATCCCCAGCTCTTCGTTGATGTTCCAGAGGTTGTGGCGGATGACCTCGTAGGTGATGGGATCGATCTTGTCCGTCCACTCCCGGTGCAGCGTCAGGCTCGGGTCGATGTTCAGCGTCGGCCCCGGGATGTAGGAGAACGTCGTGCCGTCGTAAGGCCCGCCGGCGATCGAGCTCGGGTGTGGATGGTCCGCCATCAGTGGCCTCCGTGTCTCAGACTGCGCACAGCCGCAGCGGTGTGTGGCGCGCGATGGCGGCGAAGTCCTGATCGGTGCTGAGCAGTTCCGCGCCGGCCGTGATGCACGTCTGGGCAATGATACAGTCGATCGTGCCCCGCACGGTGACGCCACTGGCCCGCAGCCGCCGGTAGAGGCGGGCGGCCTCGACGTGGCCGTCGACGTCGAGCGCCAGCAGAGGAAGGCCGAGCAGCAGGGCCCGCGCCCGCACGAAGTCGCGATCGGCGCGAAAGCCCTGCAGCACCTCGGTCAGGACCGCGGGGACCAGGCCGGCGTCCTGCCGGTCGACGGCCTGGCCCAGGCGGCCTACCTGTGGCGAGTCGATCCCGTTGAACCAGTCGGCCCAGACGGCGGTGTCGACGACGATCACCGCCGCGCGCGTCGCCAGGCGTCCACGTCACCGTCCCAGGGCATCTTGCCCTTGAGCTTGCGGAGGGCGCGGTACACCGAGCCGCGGGCGACCAGCTCACGCAACGCTCGGTCGACGGCCTGACGCTTGGTCTTGGCCCCCGTGACCAGCATGGCCTGCTTGACGAGATCCTCATCGAGCACGATGTTCGTGCGACCCACCGGCACCCTCCACGATCGGATACACCTGATCTGTCGTTTCAGGTGTAACTCTAGCATGGCCGGTGTCCACCCGGCCGGCATGCGGAGCTCGCGTCACCGTCGCGGTGACGAACGTCGCAGCGCAGCGATCCCGGACGTGGGACGATCCTGCCCTGATGCGCGCGTCGGCCCTCCGGCTCGACTCGCTCACGCTGGCCCTCGGCCTTGCCGTCTCGGCGTGCCAGGCCACCGCCCCCCGGGCCGCCGCTCCCGACCCCCCGACGTCGAGTGGCGCGCCTATGGCGGCACCTACGCCAGCGCCCGCTACTCCCCCCTGGCGCAGATCGACCGGACCAACGTCGGCCGGCTCCGGGTGGCCTGGCGCTGGCGCTCGCCCGACCACGACGTCATGGCGCAGAATTCGATCGTCGAGACGTTCGTGAACGAGGCCACGCCGCTGATGGTCGGCGGCGTCCTCTACGTTGCTCCTCGCGGCCCAGGAGGGCCGCCCGACCTCGTTACGGCCGGCCCTCGATCGGCCGTGGACGCGGATCAGGACGTGGGCCCTGGAGGACCCCTCGCTGGAGGCATTCGACAAGACGAGACCGGCGCCATGCTCGCCCGAGTCGAGCTCCCCGCGAACGCCCAGGGTGCGCTGATGACCTACATGACGCGCGGCCGGCAGTACATCGTGATCCCGGTGGGCGGCGCCAACCTTCCCGCCGAGCTGATCGCGCTCAGCCTTCCGTAGGTTGCTCGGATTCCTCGGTCAGACCCTGCGCCGACAGCACCGTCTGCTATCGACGCCTTCGCGCCTCCTGGTTGTTGCGCTTCCAGGGGAGTCTCCGTCGGAGGGCTCCCAGGACCCTGTAGGGGGCAAGCTCCTCACGGACCACCGCGCGCACGACATCCAGGGTGGACCGGCGGTGGATGTGCTCGAGTAGGGCATCGTTGATCAGGGTCTGGTAGTTCCCGCCACCCGCCTTGTCCACCAGCTTGCGGAAGTGCTCGAGCACCGCGTTGTCCAGGCGAATGGAGATCTTCGTCTTTCCGGGCTCCGGTTTGACGACTACCCCTCGCCGAGCGCCCCTGAAGTCGATGTTCCGATATTTCTCAGCGGCGACCTTCTTCATACTGTTCTTTCTGTCGTCGGTTTGCCTTCCACGCTGAGATCATCCGGATGATGTCCGGCTCCCGATACACATACACGACGATCAGCAGATCGCCATTGTCGCTCAGCCCCAGGGTTACGAAGCGCTGCTCTTCGCCATCGGCTCCGTCCTCGCGCGTCAGGGCGAAATCGTCTTCCAGCACGGTGACGGCTTCAGCGAAGCTGACGCCATGAGTTCGAAGGTTCGCCGAGGCCTTGCGCGAATCCCATTCGAACCGCACGGACACAGTGTATGGACGGATGTCCTCCGTTGCAAGCGCCGGGGAGGGCTATCTTCGGGATACTCCCGCTCCCGTCGCATGCCTCGACAGCGGCGCGCGCCGATGGTATCCAGAGTCGCGGGCGTCGGACGGGGCAGTCAGTCCCGTCGAGGCGTGAGCGCCCGCCCATGAGGAGCCCGGGATGAAGAGGAAGCGCGTGTTCGGCACCGGTGGCGAGCTGCTCGTGCATCAGCTGGTGGCCCAGGGGGTGAAGTACGCGTTCACGAACACCGGGAGCGCCGAGGCCGGGTTCTTCAACGCGCTGCTGACCGTCCCCGGGGTGCAGCCGATCCTGCTCCTGGCCGAGTCGCTCGTGCTCTCGGCGGCCGACGGCTATGCCAAGGCCTCGCGCGAGGCCGCGTTCGTCAACGTGCATCTCGCGGCGGGAACGCGCCAGGGCTCGGGCCAGCTCCAGAATGCGTACTTCGACGGCTCCCCGATGGTGGTGACCGCGGCGATGCGCGATGCGGGCTCGTTCGGAGACCACAACACGCTCGGCTCCAGCGGCGGCTTCTCCCAGATGGGCGCGGTGGAGGACATCACCAAGAAGCGCTGGGAGGTCTGGGACGCGCGCGGCATCCCCACCGCGACGCGCCGGGCCTTCAAGGAAGCCCTCACGTTCCCGACCGGCCCGGTCTACGTCGCCTACACGAGCCAGGCGCTGGAGACCAACGACGTCGAGGGCGTTATCCAGGCCGCGGAGGCGCCGCACATGGGCCTGCTGCCCGAGGCCGGCGTGATCCGGTCGATCTGGGACACGCTGGTGAACGCCGAGAAGCCGCTCCTCGTGTGCGGGCAGGACATCGGCGTCGCCGGCGCGGGCGAGGAGATCCTGACGCTGGCCGAGCGGCTCGCGCTGCCCGTGGCCACCGGGTTCTTCGACTACGCGAGCTTCCCCGTGCAGCACCCGAGCTACGTCGGCCAGGTCGAGAGCGTGTCGGAGGAGGAGTACGACGTCGTGGTCTGCGTCGGATACCGCCAGAACACGCGCGGCTATCCCGTCGACCTGCGCTTCGCCCGGGCCGGCACCATCGTCGGAATCGGCCACGACCCCGGCATGCTGGGCAACACGTTCCCACTCGACACTGCGGTGTGGGGCGACGTGCGGCATACCCTGCGCGCGCTCAACGGCCTCTGGAAGGAGGCGGACTCGAAGCAGCCTCACGTTCAGCGGCGCGCCGCCGAGCTCCGGCGTCGCGGCGAGCAGCGCCTGCGCGAGCAGGCGCAGGAGGCGGCCAGGCACGCCGCCGACCGGCCGATCCACCCGAACTGGGTCGCGCATCTCGCCACCCGGACGCTGCCCGAGGGCACCGTCGTCGTCTCCGAGAACTTCCGGAACACCGATCACCTGTTTCCCTTCGGCCTGGACAAGAGCCAGTGGAGCCTGATCCGCACCTACGGCGGCTCGCTCGGCCACGGCATCGGTGCGGCGGTCGGGGCGCAGCTCGGGGCCCCGGATAGCCCGGTGGTGTGCAGCCTCGGGGATGGCGCGGTGATGTACAGCGCCTCCGGATTCTGGACGATGGCCCGCTACGGGCTGCCGATCCTGACTCTGGTCTGGAACAACCTCAACTACCAGACCGTGCGCACCAACTTCGACACGTTCGGCGGCGAGATGGCCAAGCAGCAGAAGTACCCCGAGGTCTACCTGGGCGATCCCGAGATCGACTTCGTGATGCTGGCGAAGTCGCAGGGGATCGAGGGCCGGAAGGTGACCGAGCCGGGGGAGCTGGAGGCCGCGCTACGACGCGGGGCCGATGCGATGCGGGCCGGTGAGCCGTACCTGCTCGACGTGCGCGTGGCCACCGTGGGCGCCGGCGCCGACTCCACCTGGCACCAGCGCTTCAAGCTGCGGAACTAGCCGGCGACCCTCAGTCGACCTGGCGCAGTGGCCGTCCCGGGTCCGCTCCCGCGGCGCGCCGCCCCTCGCGCTCGCTCCGCCGCGTGGTCGCGGCCCCCTGGGTGCGTAGTGCCGTGGGGTCCACGTCGGCATCGAGGAGCACGATCGGCGGCGCCGGGCTGGCTGCGCCGGCCACCACGCGCACACGCGCCGTCTCCCTGTCGGTGAGCCGAGCCAGCGTCCGGCCCCGGGGGAGCGAACGTCCCGGAGGTCGCAGTCCTGCGTCGACCGGAGCCAGACCGCCGGGCCGCCGTCCACGTTCTGGATCGACACGCCGGCGCTGGGGAACGAGGGCACGGCGAGCAGCTGCGGCGGCTGCAGGATCTCCGACCGGCCCGTCATGGTGCAGTTGCGGAACACGATGTGCCGGAAGTCGCCGGCGGTCTCGGTGCCGATCTTGAGCCCGTTCCGCGCGTTGACGAGGTCGCAGCCGGTGACGACCACCCACTCGGTGGGGCGTCGCGCGCCGAGGGCCAGGCTGCTCTTGAGACAGATCGCGTCGTCCCGGGACTCCACGGGCACCCGCTGATGCGCACGTGGCGACTGCAGTCCGGGTCGATGCCGTCGGTCGTCGGGCTGGCGGCGATGCAGGAGGTGGTCAGATCGACGGCCGGGGCATCGTCGCCATCGCCGTTCAGCGCGTGGCGACGTAGGAGCGCGGCCCCTAGCCGGTGAAGCGCATCGCCTGGAAGCCCACCAGGACGGCCACCAGTAGCGCGGCCAGCAGGTAGGTGACCCAGCGGAGGCGCCGCGGCTCTGCCGGTGCGTCCGTTCGCCCGGCCGCCCGCCAGTCCAGGACGGCGGCGCCGCCGAGGAGCGCCAGGCACGGGGTTCCCCACGCGGCGATCGGCCCGCCGAAGAGGAAGAAGGCGAGGAAGGGCGAGGTCGTCGCCAGCGCGAGCAGGGGCAGGAGCAGCCCCACGACCACCCAGCGCCGGGCGGCCTGGTGCGCCAGGCGCTCGGTGCCGACCGCGGCCCGGCCGAGTCGCCAGCCGATCAGCGTGAAGAGCGCGGTCGCGACCGCGACGATCGGAAAGCCGCCCATGGCGGCGTTGAAGAGGGGCGCGCCGCCGGAGACCAGCAGGGCCAGCGCCGGCATGAGGAAGCCGCCCTCGCCCGGGGCCCAGACGGGCTGGGGCGTCACGGCCGCAGACAGGGCCAGGCAACGGAGCGCCAGGCGGCCGGAGGGCGAGGCCAGGCGGCGCGTCAGCAGCCAGGTCGCCGCCAGCACGACCGCGCCGATCCCGATCCACTTGAGGTAGGGAACTAACTCCACGCTCGCCGGTCCAATGGACCGGGATGAGCATACTCTTGGCGCTCCTCATCGGGCTCCATCCGTTTGGCGGCGCCATCCCGGACGCCTCCTGTCAGCGCCTCGTCTCGTTGGCGCGGGCGGCCATGGCCGAGACCTTGCGGGAGCAAGGGGCCACCCTCCCGGTGCCGTGGCTGGACGACGACCGCGTCTGGATCGCCGGGCGTGACGAGCACGACCTGTCGCGCTGCGTGTTCAACTGGAGCGGCAACCCGACCGGCGGGGGCTACCACGGCGCGGTGCTGATCGATCCGGCGACGGGGCGGGTGCTGCACGTCGTGGTCGGGCGTCACGGGCGCTGAACATAGTAGGCTTGCCCCGTCGTCCACCGACCCAGGAGGCCGCCATGCGCATCGTGGACCTGAGCATGACCGTCGAGGAGTGGGACTCGACCCCGTTCGCGCCGGAGGAGGCCTACTTCAAGCTGCGTCCCATCGTGCGCTGGGAAGACAAGGGCTTCGTCTCCAACATGGTCGAGATGACGGTGCACGCCGGTACCCACATCGACTCGCCGCACCACTTCGTGCGCGAGCATCCGGGCATCGCCGAGCTGCCGGTCGAGAACATGATCAGCGACGCGGTCGTCCTCGATCTGAGCTTCCGCGGCCGGGCCAACGCCCGCATCACGCCCGAGGACCTCGAGCAGGCCGAGCGGGCGCTGAACGCCCAGGGGCACCGGCTCGAGCCCGGCGGCACCGTGCTCCTGCGCACCGACTGGCCGAAGGGCCACGTGACCACCGACCCGAAGTGGTGGGACGAGTCGCCCTGCCTCACACGCCAGGCCGCCGAGTGGCTGGTGGCCAGGCAGCCGGCGGTGCTGGGGTACGACTTCGCCCAGGAGGAGAAGGGCGGCGACTACGAGCACGCCGACGAGATCCTGACCAGCGGCATGCGCGTGCACCGCACGATCCTGCCGCGCGTCGTGTTCCAGATCGAGAACCTGATCAACCTCGACCAGATCCCCTCGAAGGTGCGGCTGCTCGCGCTGCCCGCCAAGTGGCGCTCGGAGTCGGCGCCGGCCAGGGTCCTGGCGCTGGTCGAGGAGGGCTGAGGCGGAGGGGAGCCCGGGAACTTCCGGGGCGCTCCCCGGTCTAACGACGCACGATGCGTGGTCCAGGCGCCCTCACGCTGCTCGCCGCGCTGCTCGTTCCAGGCGCGGCGCTCGCCTGCACCTGCATGTGGGCGGGACCGTTCACGAAGGCCGCGCTGGGCTCTCAGCTCGTCGTCCTCGCCGAGGTGCGCTCGCACGACCGCCGACGCATGGACGTGACGGTCGTCGACGTGCTCAGGGGCGCCGAGCGACGCCGCGTCCTCACCGTCCTGGGCGGCGACGACGCCAGCTGTCGCCCACCCGTCGCCGGCTTCCCGCCCGGCACCCGCTGGCTCTTCGCCCTCCAGCGAACGGCCGAGCCCGAGTACGGACTCTCCGTCTGCGGCGAGTTCTGGCTCGAGGTCCGCGGTGACCAGGCGGTGGGGCGCATCACCACCGCCCAGTTCAGCCAGGCGCTGCAGTCCGTCCCGCTGTCGGACGTGCTGGCCTGGGTCCGCTCGGGCGGCACCGCACCCCTGACGCCGAGGACGCTGCCCTCCGGGGCCCGGTGAGCGTCGCCCAGCCCCCGCGCCACGTCCTTGGCTTCGATCAGGACTTCGCGGCGGCCGGCTTCACGTTGTGGCGCTGATGGCCGCCTGAAGCCCCGCGGCCCTCGCGCCTACGGCTGCGTCAACCCCGAGCACGCCGCCACCTGGTCGGCCGGCACCTGGCGCCGCTAAGCGCGCCGTGCACGAACAGCACCGGGACGCGCGCGGCCACGTCGCGCGGGCGGAAGGCCACGGCGTCCACCCGGCCGGTCAGCGCCAGCGAGGACACCTGCTGCCAGGCCGGCGCGCGGAAGAGCCGCACGGCGCTCTGCGCCTTGGCCACCGCCAGCAGGGCGCCGTCGCGCGAGAAGTCCGCGGCGCGGAAGCCGACCGTGCTGCTGACCGAGCGCAAGCGCGCCTCCGACGACGATGAACTCCACGCCGTGCTCGGTCAGCACCGCACAGAAGCGCTCAAGCGGGCTTTGCTCTCGCCGCTCGTCCAAGCGCCTGGACTCTCAGCGCCGATCGCCGGGCCCGCTCGGCCCGGCGGGCGCGCTCCGTCGGAGGGACGCGCATGTTCGCCCGGATCAGGGACAGGTCGACGCCGTTGGCGTCGTACTGCCCCGGCGCGCCGACCCACTGGGCCCCACCCGTCGATGGCTCACGCCGCGGATCCGTCATGGCGGCCATTCTACCTGTGCGTCGACGACTGCCTGAAGCCGTCGCGCCGGACGCTCACCCCACGCCCAGGCGCTGGCGCGCCAGGCGCGTGCCGGCCACCAGCCGCTTGAGCTTCTCGACCGCCAGCCACCGCGGGACCGGGAAGAACCCGCAGTCGGGCACGGCCGACAGCCGCTCGAGCGGGATGACGCGCGCGCACTGCTCCAGCCGCTCGGCCACGTCCTCGGGCGTCTCGAGATAGAACGACTTCACGTCCACCACGCCGCAGGCCACCTCGCGGTCGACGCCCAGCTCCTTCCAGTCGTCGATCTCGGCCATCTCGCGGTTGGCGTACTCGAAGACGAACTGCTGGCAGCGCACCTCGCGCAGGGCCGGGAACATCCACCGGTACGACCGCTTGCCGCGCGGGCGGGAGAGCAGGTTGCCGAAGCAGACGTGGTAGGCGATCTTCGCGCGCACGCCCTCCACGCAGGCGTTGAACATCTTCACGTACTCGCCGATCTGGCCGGGCACGATGGCCGCCGAGGGCTCGTCCACCTGGATGTAGTCCGCGCCGGCCGCCGCCAGCGCCTTGAGCTCGGCGTTGACGGCGGGGACGAGGTCCCAGCAGAGCGCGAGGCGGTCGTTGTCGTAGGCGTCGCCCGGCCGCGTCTGCACGTGGATGGAGAGTGTGACCGGCCCCGGGCAGGTGGCCTTCACCGGGCGGTCGGTCTGGGTCTTCAGATACTTGAAGTCGTCGACCAGGCCGAGGCCCTGGCCGATCCTGATCTTGGCGGTCGGCCGGTAGCGCGGCACGCTGTCGTAGGCGTAGAGCCCGGTCTTGCGCAGCGGCTCGAGCTCCTCCAGCCCTTCCATCCGCCCGTAGAAGCTCTGCACGAAGAAGAAGCGCCGCATCTCGCCGTCGCAGACGATGTCGACGCCGGCCCGCTCCTGGTCGCGGATGGCGAGCTGGGTGGCGTCGTCGAACGTCTCCCTGACGTCGGTCTGGCCGTAGTCGCCGGCCTTCACCTTGTCGAGCGCCGTCCAGAACCAGCCCGGGAACCCGTGGCTGCCGATCACGTGGGTGGGCAGGATGGGGAGTGTCATGGGGCGATTCCATACCAGCGCGGCCCCGACGTCAACGCCGCTCAGAACAGGTGCTTCTGGATCTTGCCCACCGACGTCCGCGGGAACGTCTCCCGGAATTCCACCACCGCTGGCACCTTGAAGGGCGACAGCCGGCTACCGCACCAGGCGATGAGGTCGTCGGCCGTCGCGGCCGCGCCCTCTCTCAGCATCACGTAGGCCTTGATGGCCTGATCGCGCACGGGGTCGGGTACCCCGACCACGGCGGCGTCGAAGACGGCCGGGTGCTGTCTGAGCGTCTCCTCCACCTCGGAGGCGGAGACGTTCTCGCCGGCGCGCTTGAGCATGTCATTCGCGCGGTCGACGAAGTAGAAGTAGCCCTCGGCGTCCCGCCAGGCCTGATCCCCGCTCCAGAGCCAGCCCTCACGCAGCGTCCGGGCCGTGGCCTCGGGGTTCTTGAAGTAGCCCTTCATGAGGCTCACCCCCGGCGTGCCCTTCACAATCAGCTCGCCCACGGTGCCGGGTGGCACCTCGCGCCCCGCCTCGTCGACGATCGTCGCCTCGTAGCCGAGCACCGGCATGCCCATGGACAGCGGCCTGGGCGGCAGGTCGAGCGGCTGCATGAGGGGCAGCGACATCGTCTCGGTCATCCCCCAGATCTGCAGCAGCGGGGCGCGAAAGCGCGCGTGCCACGCCTCGAACTGCTGGGGCGTCACGTTCTGCGCGTAGCTGACCGCGCGCAGGCGGGTGGCGCCCTCCTCGGGCCGCGGCGGCTGGGCCAGCAGCATCCGGATGGGCGCGGCGAAGAGCGCGGCCAGCGTGGCCTGGTGGCGGATCGCCTGGTCCACGAAGCGGCCGGCGCTGAACCGCTCCAGCAGCGCGACGCTGCCGCCGACCAGCAGCATTGGCAGGAAGGCGTGCAGCTGGGCGCCCGCGTGGAAGAGCGGCAGCACGATCAGGTGGCGGTCGGTGGGTGCGGCGCGCATGGCCCGGGCCATCACCTCACCGCCGTAGACGTAGTTGGCGTGGGTGAGGACGACGCCCTTGGGCCTGGAGGTCGTGCCCGAGGTGTACTGCATCGCGATCTCGTCGGACGGGGTGACCGTCACGGCGGGCGGGGTGTCGGCACAGCCGGCCAGCAGGGCGTCGAGCGGGCGGCAATCCACGACGTCGCGCAGCGCCGGGCACCGCGCGCGCACGGCCCGGCAGGCCTCGCCGACGCGCGGCTCGGTGATCGCCAGGCGTGCCTCGGAGTGCGCGAGGACGTAAGCCATCTCCTCGTGCGTGGAGATGGGGTTGGTTGGCACCATCACGGTGCCGGTCTTCGCCGCCGCCAGCCAGAACACCAGGAACTCGGGACAGTTGCCCAGGTGCAGGTTGAAGCGGTCGCCGGGGGCGAGTCCGCGCGCGAGCAGCCAGTGCGCGGCCCGATTGACGGTGCGGTCGAGCTCGCTCCAGGTCCATGGCCCGGCGACCCGGCCCTCGGCGTCCTCGAACCAGAGGAACGGTGTGTCCGCGAAGCGCCGGGCCTTGTCCTCGAGCGCGCTGCGCAGCGTGCGGGCGGCGACGACGTTCAGAGCGGCAGCCGCCGGGCGATGATCTCGCGCATCACCTCCGAGGAGCCGGAGGCGATGGTCCACAGCCGCACGTCCCGGAAGAAGCCCTCGACCGGGAACTCGCGCATGTAGCCGTAGCCGCCGTGCAGCTGCACGGCGTGGTAGGCGACGCGGTTGGCGACCTCGGTGGCGAAGAGCTTGGCCATCGAGACCTCCTTCACGCACTCCTCGCCCGCCGCGTGCAGCTCGGCGGCGTGGTAGAGCAGCCGGCGCGCGGCCTCCACCTCGGTGGCCAGGTCGGCCAGCCGGTGGCGCAGCACCTGGCGCTGGCTGAGCGGCTCGCCGAAGGTCGTGCGCTCGCGCAGGTAGGCCATGGTGTCCTCCAGCGCCTGCGTCGCGCCGGAGAGCGCCAGCACGCCGGCCAGCACACGCTCGCGCTGCAGTCCCGCGGCGAGCTGCTGGAAGCCGCGCCCCTCCTGTCCGAGCAGGCTCTCGGCGGGCACGACACAGTCCTGGAAGACCAGCTCGGCGGTGTCGGAGGCGCGCATGCCGAGCTTGTCGAGCTTGCGGCTCACCGACAGCCCCGGGGTGTCGCGCTCGACGAGGAACATCGAGATGCCGTCGTGGCGGCGCGCGGCCGTGGCGGGGCCGGTGCGGGCGGCGACGAAGTAGAGATCGCCGTAGACGCCGTTGGTGATGAAGATCTTGCTGCCGGTCAGGTGGTAGCCATCGCCGCGCCGCTCGGCCCGCATCGCCAGCGCCGCCATGTCCGAGCCGGCGCCAGGCTCGGTGATGCCGAGCGCGCACACCGTCTCGCCGCGCACGATGCCGGGCAGATACCTGCGCTTCTGGGCCTCGGTACCGAAGCGGACGAGCCAGGGCGAGGACATGTCGGTGTGCACGAGCACGCTGAAGGCCACCCCGCCCGAGCGGCAGCGCGCCATCTCCTCGCCGAGCACGACGCTCGAGCGGAAGTCGCCGCCGGCGCCGCCGTGCTCGACGGGGAAGTCCAGGCCGAGGAAGCCCAGCTCGCCCAGGCGCCGCCAGAACGCCTTCGGGATCTGCCCGGCCTCTTCCCAGGCCGCCACCTGCGGCGCGACCTCGCGCTCCACGAAGCTGCGGATGCTCCGGCGCAGCATCTCGTGCTCGGGCGTGAACGGCCGGGACGTCAAAAGCCCCCGCCCCAGCGGTACTGCCAGGCGATCCCGATCACGTCGAAGTCGCCTCCCACGCGGGTGGACGCCCCGGTGGCGCCGTACACCTTGACGGAGTGGTGCCGGGTCACGGGCAGCGCGAGGGTACCGCCGATGCGGAGGTTGTCTTGCCGGTCGTCGCTCCTCCGGCCGTCGACGGTCGTCCGCCCGCCCGTCAGGTAGGTGGCGGTCACGGCGCCCCAGATGCCCCAGCCGATCTCGTAGACGACGTTGGCCTGCAGGGAATACAGCGGGGCCTGCTCGCGAGTCCGGCCGAGAAAGTCGTCGTTCTTCGTGAGGAAGGTGGCGCCGGCGGCCAGCTCCAGGGTGACCGGCCCCAGGGCCTTGGACACACCCAGCTCGGGTTTGAACGACCAGCGGTTGGTTCCGAGGTTCACGGCCTTGTCGTTGCTGTACTGGCCCAGGGGCGCGGTCACAGCCAGGCTGAGTCCGATGATGAGGTCCTGCTTGTACGCGGCGAACTCCTCGAACGACAGCGCCGGCGCCCCGTAGAGGTTCACGGAAAGGCGGAGCCGCGGATCGTGGAAGCCGGTCACCTCGCGCTCGACCTCCTGGCCCATGAAGACGGCCGTCCCCGACAGGCCGGAGTAGGGCACGGCCACGTCGATCTTGCCCGATCGGCCCCAGAAGTCGAGCGCGCGCGCGTAGGCGAGCAGGCCGGTGTGCAAGGTGAGGTCGGCGTCCTCGATCGGCAGTGCGGGGTCGGTCGCGATGCCGCCGGTGGTGTAGGCGTAGCCCGCGATCAGGAAGTTGAGCCCGACCGGCGTGTTCGCGTACGCCCGTGGCTCGAGGTCCTGGGCCGGCGCGCCGGAGGCGGCGGCCAGAATGACGGCCGTGACGACCGTCGCCAGCAGCGGGACTCTGATGGCTCAGCGGCCTCCCAGGTCGATCAGCACGTTGCCATAGGCGTCGATGCGCGCCGTCTGGAACGGGTGTACCACGATCGTGGTGTCCGGCACCTGCACGATCGCCGGCCCGGGCACCACGTTGCCGGCCACCAGGCGCTCGCCCCAGAAGACCGCCGTCGCTTCGAAGTCGCCGAGCTCGCTCCAGTAGACCGGGCGCGTGCCGGCCCGGGCCTCGCGAGAGGGCTCTCGATCGCCATCCGTCGCCGCCACGATGCGTGGCTTGGCGCTCACCGCCGAGGCGCGCACGCGGTAGGTCACGACCTCCACCCGCGCCTCGTGGAAACCGGCGCCCTGGCCGTAGACCGTCTCGTAGCGGCGGTGGAAGTCGGCGACGAGCTGGGCCAGCGCGGCGGCGTCGAGCGCTCCCGCCGGCACCGGGACCTCGACCTCGTTGATCTGGCCCTTGTAGCGGATGTCGGCCGAGCGCGTCAGCCGTCCCTGCGCCGGGTCGATGCCGTCGGCGCGGAGCTGCGCCCGTCCCTGCTCCTCCAGCTCGGCGAAGCGCTGCATGACCCGGGCGGGGTCGAAGGGGCTCGGCTGGATGTCGACCGCCTCGTATATATGGAGGAGATCGGCCGAGGCGGCGCCGAGCGCCGACCACAGCGAGCAGATGCCACCCAGCGGCACCACCACGCTCTGGGCGCCCAGCTCGCGCGCGTAGACGCCGGCGTGGACCGGCCCGGCCCCGCCGTAGGCGAAGACCACGCAGTCGCGCGGGTCGTAGCCCTTCTGCACCGTCGCCTTGCGGATGAGGTCCGCCATCTGGTGCTCGACCACGCGGGCCGCACCGGCGGCCGTCTCGACCAGCCCGAGGCCGAGCCGGGTGGCGATGGGCGCGAAGCTCTCGCGCGCCCGGTCGACGTCCAGGTGCAGCCGGCCGCCCAGGAACGTGGCCGGGTCGAGATAGCCCAGCACCAGGTCGGCGTCGGTGACGGTGGGCTGGGTGCCGCCGCGGCCGTAGCAGGCGGGGCCGGGCTGAGCGCCGGCCGAGATCGGCCCCACCCGCATCGTGCCGCTGATGTCGTCCATCCACACGATCGAGCCGCCGCCGCTGCCGATCGAGCGGATGTCGATGCGCGGCACGAAGTACTCGTACTGATGGACCACGCTCTGGTAGCTCGCGACGGGCTCGCCGTCCCAGACGAGGCCGACGTCGAACGAGGTCCCGCCCATGTCGGTGCCGATCACGTGCTTGTGGCCGATGATGCCGCCCAGGTACTGCGAGGCCAGCACGCCGGCCACCGGCCCGGAGTCGAGCGTGAGAAACGCGCGGCGGGCCGACTCGGCGGCCGGGATCACGCCGCCGCCGCACTGCATGACCTGCATCGGATAGCGCAGGCCGCTCGCTTGCGCACGCGACTCGAGCCGTCCGAGGTAGCGCGACATCACCGGGCCCAGGTACGCGTTCAGCACCGTGGCCACCGTGCGCTCGTACTCGCCCCAGCGGGGAATGAGGTCGGCCGAGCAGCAGACGAAGACGTTCGGGGCCAGGCGCTCGACCATCGCCTTCACGCGCCGCTCGTGCTCGGCGAGCTTGAACGACCAGAGAAAGCAGATGGCGATCGCCTCTGCGCCCTTGCCCACCAGCTTGCGGATGGCCGTCTCGGCCTCCTCCTCGTTGAGCTCGACCACCACCTGGCCCTTGCAGTCGACGCGCTCGCTCACCTCCGCGATCATCGGTTTGGGCACGATCGGGTCGGGCTTGCCGCTCTCGGGGAAGTGCAGGACCTGGACGTTGTTGAGGCCGGGCACGCCGCGCGCGCCCCGCATGATGTGGATGACGTCGCGATGGCCGCGGGTGGTGATGAGTCCCACCTTCGCGCCTCGGCGCTGGAGCATGGCGTTGGTGCCGACGGTGGTGCCCAGCGCCAGCCGCGCGGTCTCGCGCAGCAGCGCCTCGGTGGAGATCCCGAGCCGCTCGCCGGCCAGCCGGAGCGACTCCATGACGCCCTCGGAGAAGTCGTCGGGGGTCGACGAGGCCTTGGCGGTGACGATGCGTCCCTCGGCGTCCATCACCACGCAGTCGGTGAACGTGCCGCCGGTGTCGATCCCGATGATGTAGGGCATGGCTCTCCCTCTCAGCACCCGTGGCTTTGCCGCGGGTGCGCCCGATTCTATAAGCAGCAGGCCGCGCCCGGAAGCCGGGCGCGCGTCGCGGTCAGCATCCCCATCCCCGGCGCCGTTGATCCGTGGGTGACCGGGCTCTGGCCGGAAACTGGCCGCCTGACGGCGGTGTCCTGACTGTTCGATCCCGCCTCCCGAGGCCGCGGTCTTGCCGTATTCATCGACGTTTGGCGTGCGCGGACGCGCCGACTCTCGGCTCCGGCACCCCTCTTGCTCCAGTCGACCGGCACGGGCCGATCGGCGACCGGTGCGGTGAACGACAGGAGGTAGCGCGTGCGACTGCGGACGGCATCCGCCAACGGGGCGGCCGGGGACGACAGCGGCGAGACCCCGACCGGGAGCAGGTTCGGCGAGCTCCTGGTCGACGAAGCGCTCATCACGCCCGACCAGCTGACCGAGGCGCTGCGTGTGCAGAGCACGCTGGCCGCCTACACGCCGCTGGGCGAGATCTTGATGACACGCGGCTGCCTGACGCGGACCCAGCTGACCAGCCTGCTGCGGCGCCACCGCAAGCGTGCCCGCCTCGGCGAGCTGCTCGTCCGCGCCAAGCGCATCACGCCCGAGCAGCTGCAGACCGCGCTGGCGCGCCAGCGGCAGATCCGCCAGCCGCTGGGCCGCACGCTCATGGCGCTCGGCTACGTCACCGAGGTCACGATGCGCGAGGCGCTGTGCGCGCAGATGTCGGTCAACTTCTTCGACCTCGACCACATCTCGCTCGATCCCGCGCTGGCGAAGCTCATCAACGAGAAGTACGCTCTCAAGCGCAGGGTGGTCCCGATCCTCCGCGCGGAGGGGATCCTCGTGGTCGCGGTGGACGATCCCGCCGACGTCATGATCGTCGAGGATCTCCAGCGGCTCGTCTGCTTGCGTGTCGAGATCGTGACGTCGACGGTCGAGAAGATCCAGCGCGCCTTCACGCGTCTGTACAGGGCCGGGCCCGGCCCGAACGTGGACGCGGACCCGCACCCCAACATCATGATCGGCGCTGTCCACGACCCCGAGGTCGCCGACCTCGCCGCCAGGGTCCTGAAGGTGAAGGTCCTGGCCCCTTGCTGGCAGGCGAGCTGACCGACTTCAGGGCTTCTTCAGCAGATCCTCCGGTGGCCCGACGTCCTCGATGCTGCGGATCAGGTTGATTCCCGGCACTGGCGTCGAGCGGGTGGCCGCATGCCGCCAGGCCAGTGTGATGTGCACCCCAGGTCATGGTGCCCTCGGGGCGGCGGCCACCGGGTGAGCGACCCCGACGAGCAGGAGCGGGCCGCCCAGGGGGGCCCGGTGGGCGAGGTCGTGGGTCGCGTGGATTCCTCCCGGACGATCGTAGCGAGCGGCGAGTCCTATAATCGAGCCCACGAAAGGGGGCGCGACCATGGTCCGAGAGATCTCCGCCGCCACACTCGCCCAGCAACTCGACACGCAGGCGCCCCTGGCCCTCATCGACGTGCGCGAGCACGGCGAGTACAACCTCGCTCACATCCCCGGCGCCAGCTCCCTGCCGCGCCGTCAGCTCGAGGCGCGCATCGGGCGGCTGGTGCCGTTCCGCGGCGCCGAGCTCGTGGTGTGCGACGACACGGGCCGCCGGGCGGCCCTGGCCGCCCGCACGCTGGAGCGCATGGGCTACGCGCGCGTGGCCGTGCTGCAGGGCGGCGTCAACCGGTGGGCCAGCCAGGACCGGCCCACCGAGTGGGGCATGAACGTGCCCAGCAAGGACTTCGGCGAGAAGGTCGAGGTGCAGCACCACGTGCCGACCATCGACGCCGACGAGCTGGCCCGGCGTCAGGCCCGCGGCGACGCGCTGCTCATCGTGGACACGCGCACGCCCGAGGAGTACCGGCGCTTCTGCATTCCCGGCGGCCGCAGCGCGCCCGGCGGCGAGCTGGCGCTGCGCATCCACGACCTCGTGCGCCAGCGTCCGGAGGCCACGGTGGTGGTGAACTGCGCCGGCCGTACGCGCAGCATCATCGGCGCCCGCGTGCTGCAGCGCATGCAGCTCCCCAACGTCGTCAGCCTGCGCAACGGCACGTCCGGCTGGCTGCTGGCCGGCCTGGAGCTCGAGCGCGGCGCCGACCGCGTCGAGCTGCCGAGCCCCTCGCAGGAAGGCCGGGCCGCCGCCGAGGCGTTCGCCGCCCGGGTCGCCGCCGAGGACGGCGTGCGGATGCTGGCGATCGGCGGGCTGCAGAAGGTGACGGCGCGGGCCGCGAGCGAGACCGTCTACCTGATCGACGTGCGCACGCGCGAGGAGTTCGTGGCCGGCCACGTCCCCGGCTTCTGGTGGATGCCCGGCGGCCAGGCCGTGCAGCGCGCCGACGACACGGTGGCGGTGCGCGGCGGGACGATCGTCTTCTGCTGCGACGGCGTTGTGCGGGCCTCGGTGACCGCCTCGTGGTACCGCCAGATGGGCTTCACCGAGGTCTACGCCGTGACCGGCGGCACGACGGCGTGGGCGACGGCGGGGCTGCCGCTGGCCCGGGGCGAGGACGAGCCGGAGGAACCGCTGGTGGTCGAGGCCAGGGCGCGCGTGCGCGCGATTCCGGCGGCCGAGCTGGCCCGGCACCTGACCTCCGCGCGCCCGCCCGTCGTCCTCCACGTCGATCCCAGCGATCGCTTCGCCGCCGGCCACGTCCCCGGCGCGCGCTGGCTTTCGCGCAGCTGGCTCGAGCTGCGCATTGCCGAGGTCGCGGCGGACACGACGGCGCCGATCGTGGTCACCGACGACGACGGCCACGATGCCGTGCTCGCCGCCGCCACGCTGCTGGACCTCGGCTACGCCGACGTGGCCGTGCTGGCCGGCGGCACGACCGCGTGGCAGAGGGAGGGCCGGCCGCTCGAGCGTGGTCTGACCGGTGTGCTGCGCCCACCCGACGACGTGGTGCCGGCGGGGCCCGATCGCAGCTACGCCGACATGATCAACTACCTGCGCTGGGAGGAGAAGCTCGGACACAAGTACGCGTGAGGCGTCGGTCCCTGACGGGCGTCGTCACGGCGGCACGCCGAGGCGGAATATTTCCGCATCCCCGAGCCGGCTGCCCGACGACCATGCGCCGCTATCTTACGCGGTCGCGGTGATATCTTACCGGCCAGCGAGGTGAGGCCCATGCGCACGACGATCACCGGCACCGGCGGCATGCTGCTGCTGCAGACCCTCAAGGACGCGGGCGTGGAGTACATCTTCACGAACCCGGGCTCGGCGGAGACCGGCATCTTCGCGGCGCTGGCCGAGGACGGCGACACCAAGCTGGTGATGGGCAAGCACGAGGGGCTGGTGGCGGCGATGGCCGACGGGTATCACCGCCTCAGCGGCAAGGTCGGCGTGGTCATCGCCCACG
>Ga0268386_10000458_pt1 | contig 25808 bp, 28 predicted proteins | sample RVTome_15_FD_200260 | JGI IMG/M metagenome (GOLD analysis project Ga0268386, IMG submission 200260) | Soil microbial communities from uranium-contaminated site in the Upper Colorado River Basin, Wyoming, United States - RVT150D86... ... | reverse complement strand
CAGCGGGACGTCCGGCAGCAGTCCTTTCATGGCTTCCCTCCTTGGGAAAACGAATCGAATTCCATTTATGTCAACCCGTACCGTCGATTGTCTCAGATTTCCCACCGACTTTCGAGACGCACACACGCCGCCGGCCATTCTTTCGGGCTGGGTAGCGGACGACGCCCCCCGCCGGTATTCTGAAGCGATCATTTCCTTCGTCCAGTTGTCGAGAGTGCAGCCCGATATTCCCGTTGCTGTGCGATCCCCACAACGCCACCGAATCGAGGATTCCATGTCACAAGCCGATCTTTGCGCGCACACAAACCAAAGACGGACCCACCGGGCGGCGAGCGCCATTCGCTGGGTGATTTGCGCGGGCCTCCTGGGGCTGACGTCCGCGGCAGGATGTTCGAGTAAAACGACCCCGAAGAAAGAGGATGCGAAAACCGAAGAGAAGCCCGCCCCCGTCGTCGACAAGTTGCTGGTCGAGCTGGACAACAACGGCGGAGACGTCGAGAAGGCGGTCCGCAAGGTCAGCTACGGTTTCGACGAAAAGGAGCAGGCCGTCGTGTTCACCAATTTCACGCTCACCGACGCCGGTTTGAAGCGGGTCGCCGAGCTGAAGGAGCTGCGGTCGTTGAAGCTGGAGTACACCAAAATCACCGATGAGGGGCTCGAAGCTGTCGGCAAGCTGAAGCATCTGACGGAACTGTATCTGAACGGCACGAAAATCACCGACAAGGGACTGGCCCATCTGGCGAACCTGACCGGGCTCAAGTCGTTGCGGCTGCACTCCTGCAAGGACGTCACCGACGAGGGAATCAAACAGTTGGCGAAGTTGAATAATCTCGAAGACGTCAGCCTGTCGGTCACGGCCTGCGGGGATGAATCGCTCAAACTGCTGGGCGGCATGAAAGCGATGAGGAGCATTCGTGTCTACGGCCCGAAATTCACCGATGCGGGTTTGAAACAACTGAAAGACCTCAAACACCTTGAACTGCTCGACCTGACCGGGGCCGACGTGACCGACGCCGGGGCCGATGTGCTGCAGCACTTCCCGAATCTGAAGAGACTGTATCTGGGGGGTACGAAAGTCAGCGATGCGTCTCTGAAAACCTTGAAGTCGCTCAAGGAGCTGGAAACGGTGGTCGTTTCCGGGACGAAAATGACGAAAGCCGGTATCGACGAGCTGCACAAGGCCTTGCCGAAAAGGAAGGTGGAGAAAGTTCTGGAAGCTCCAACGACAGCGGACGGAATGTAGGCGGGATGCTGGAACAGGCCACTTCCATCTGAAGAAATGGCGCCGATTCTGCCGACAATACCGATCAGGGGGGAGCGTTTCTCACCCGCTGACGATGCGCCGTCATCTCTCGCGGGAATCTGTTTCGATCATGGGCTTTCCGGCGATATCGCCCGTCCAGGCGATTCAACTCGGGGTCGCCGCCCAGGCAGCCGGGTCGGTCGCCGCCTCGGCGTTTTCCGACCTGCTGCGGTCCGCGGCCGAGTTCCTCGCCCCCGAAAAGCCGTGCAAGTCGTACAGCGACAGCCCCGGCGCGGCAGACCGATTGCCCGCGGCGGCTGGAGGGTCCGACCTTTCGGTTCTCAGCGGCCAGATCGAGTCGCTGCTGTCCCAGATCGCCGAACGCGTGCGGACCATCGTATCCGCCGGCGGGCGGCCGTTCCCAGCCGAAGGCCTCACGCTTTCGCAGAATCCGGCTGGAAACGTCGCTGTCGCCGGAGAGAGTGCGCAAGGACCGGCCCTGTCCCCGCTGCTGCAACAGGACGGCCTGCTCCGCTCGCTGTTCCGCGCCCTCGACGCCCGCAAGCGACTGTTTGATTCGGCATCTCCCGCGGCTGAACCAGGGGGACCCCTGCGACTCCATGTCGACGCCAACGGCGCGCGAACCGTCGGCGCATAAGCCGGGTCAGAGACAGTGCGACGTGTTGGATGCTGCCGGCATCCGCGCGGACGCTGGCAGCGTCCGCCACGGAATCGTCGGTTTACCAATCGGCGTCCCGGTGCGCTATAATGCGATTTGCCGCTTGATCAGATTCCCCGGAAACGAAGGCAGATTCCCGCGATGCCCAGTTGCGTGCTCGCTTACTCGGGTGGTTTGGACACCTCGGTCATCCTCGGCTGGCTGCAGGATGAGGGTTACGACGTGCATGCCGTCTACGTCGACCTCGGGCAGCCGTGCGAAGACCGGGATGCGATTTTGAAGAAAGCCGAAACCCACGGGGCGAAGTCGGCCCGCATCGTCGACGTGCAGGAAGAACTCTGCCGCGACTTCGCCTTCCCCGTGCTGCAATGGCAGGCGAAGTACGAAGGGCTGTATCTGCTGGGGACGTCGATCGCCCGGCCGTTGATTTCCAAGGCCTGCCTGCAGGTCGCCCGCGAGGTGCAGGCCGACGCTTACGCCCACGGCGCGACGGGCAAGGGCAACGACCAGTGCCGCTTCCAGCTCGCTGCCGAAGCGCTCGAACCGGCGGTGAAGATCATCGCCCCCTGGCGGATCGAGAAGTTCCGCGCCTCCTTCCCCGGCCGCCGCGAGATGCTCGATTACTGCGAACGCAAAGGCATTCCCGTCAAGGCGACCGTCGAGAAGCCGTACAGCTCCGACGAAAACTGTCTGCATATCAGCTACGAGGCCGGCAAGCTGGAGGACCTTGCCGTCTGCGGCGTGAACGTCGTCGACTTCGGGATGACCGTCTCCCCACAGGACGCCCCCGACGACGTCGAGCCGGTCACAATCGGCTTCGAAGCGGGAATTCCGGTTTCTCTCAACGGCCGGCGCCACACCGCGCTGGAAATGGTCACCGAGCTCAACCGCATCGGCGGGCGGAACGGCGTCGGCCGGATCGACATCGTCGAGAACCGCTTCGTGGGCATGAAGAGCCGCGGCGTCTACGAAGCCCCTGGCATGACCCTGCTCTACGCCGCCCACCGGCTGCTGGAACAGCTCACGCTCGACCGCGACCTGACCCACCTGCGGGACCGCATTGCCCCCGAAGTCGCGGAGATGGTCTACTATGGCTTCTGGTACACACCGAAGATGGACGCGCTGATGGCGTTCATCCGCGAGGCCCAGAAACCGGTGACGGGTGAGGTGCAGCTCGGTCTGTACAAGGGGAACATTATCGTCAACAGCCGCACCAGTCCCTTCAGCCTGTACGACGCCGACATCGCCAGCATGGAAGCCGGCGGCAGCTACAACCAGACCGACGCGGAAGGCTTCCTGCGAATCATGGGTCTGCCGAGCCGCGTACAGGGGCGGGTGCTGCCGCGGACGTACTGAAGAACGAACTGCTTCGATCAACCACGAACCGTGAAGACAACTTGCCTCAAAGGACCGATCGCATGTGGCTGCAACTTCCCGAAGGCACGACGTTCAATCTCGATCGGGCGCAGGCGCTCAAGGTCGGCTCGGGGGCGGGGGGGACTCAGAATTTCGCCCTCGTCGCCGAAATGCCCGGCGGTGAAGAGATCGTCCTCGCCGAGTATCACCTGCCGCAGGCCGCCCAGCAGGTTTACGAGCAGGTTGTGCAGGCGCTGAAAGACGGCACGCGGCTGTACCGGCTGAAGGCGTGAAGCTCGATCCGTAGCGTGGACTTCAGTCCACGCGAGTCTGTGGGCGACGATGCGTTGTTGCGTCGCGGCGATGATCCCTTTCCGCTGCGCGTGGACTGAAGTCCACGCTACGGTGGGTGGGCGACTTACCCCCGCGGTTCCGTCTGCGGGTACGAACCGAGCAGCACGATGCGGACCGCCTGCTTTTCCAGCTCGGCCAGCACGCGGTTGACGCGCGACTCGCTGACGTGCCCGTCCAGGTCGAGGAAGAACTGGTATCCCTTCTCGGGACCGCGGACCGGGAACGATTCAATCCACGTCAGGTTGATCTTCGCCTTCTTGAAGATCACCAGCACGTCGGAGAGCGCGCCCGGCTTGTCGGGAATCTGCAGCAGGATCGACGTGCGGTCGCGGCCCGTCGGCCGGCTGACCTCATCGCCGATGACGGCGAAGCGGGTGACGTTGTTCGTGTTGTCCTCAATGTTTTCGGCGATGATGTCCAGGTCGTACTCGATCGCCGCCTGCTTGCTGGCAATCGCCCCCACGCCGCTCTTGTTACGGGCCAACTCGGCCGCCGTCGTCGTGCTGGTGACGGGATACAGCCTCGCCTGCGGCATGTTGCGGGCCAGCCAGTCGCGGCACTGCGAGAGGGCCTGCGGCTTGCTGTAGATCTCGGTGATCTCGCTCCGCGGGCACTTGGCAAGCAGGTTCAGGTGGATGCTCAGCGCCACTTCGCCGCAGATTTGCAGCGGCAGTTGCTGGAACATGTCCAGCGTGTCGATGATCCGGCCGTCGGTGCTGTTTTCGATGGGGACGACGCCGTAGCTGGCGTTCGCGCGGTTCACTTCCTCGAACACCGACGCGATCGTGCTGACCGGGTACAGGTCGGCGAGTTCCCCGAACCGCTCGATCGCGGCCAGATGCGTGAAGCTGAACGGCGGGCCGAGATACGCCACCCGCTGGGTCTTGACGCGGCGGCGGGCGGCGCTGATGATCTGCCGGAAGACCCCCCGGACTGCGTGCGCCGGCAACGCCCCCGGGTTGTCGCCCTCCAGCCGCTGCCAGAGGTCGTCGTCCGCCCGCGGCTCGAACAGGGCCTTGTGCGGATTGGGTTTCGATTCGATGTAGCGAGTCGTCGCGTCGGCCCGTTGGTTGATCAACTTCAGAATCTGCGTGTCGAGCTTTTTGATTTCGTTTTCGAGCGACGGGGCCGCTGTCTTCCTGGACGACGGACTCGCGCTTTTCGGTTTGGGTTTCTTGACCGTCTTCGGTTTCTTGCCGGTGGCCTTTTTTGACGCCGCTTTCGTGCGAGACGCCGGCGGGGATTTCTTCACAACGCGGCGCGTCGTTTTTTTCGAAGCCGAAGCCCCGGCACGCTTTCCGGTCGATTTCTTTTTCGCCATGTGTGTCCCTTCGGCGACTGTCCGGCAGAAGGAGACATCCAACCCCGGCCGAACGGGTTCGAACCAATGGAATTCCGGTAGTCGGCTCAGGTCGTAAACTCAACCAGAGAAAGCCGTTCCGAGACGCGACTTGCTCTTAGTGCCGTCTTGGATCCTCAAGGAAGGAACCGTCGACGGATCGAAATCAGGAGCCGTCGGGAACGCGTCGTCATCCATCCTCAATGCTCGAAAACCGCGATTACCATGAAGTTATGCGTTTGTACTGACGCGAAATACAACTGTCAAGCGGACGGTCCATGTTGTGTGAAGGAAACCGATTGCCGGACATCCCATGCGCAGGGCATGCCATTTTGGCATTGACGGATTCCGCGTTGAGTGAGATGGCGTGTGCCAAAATGGCAGAATTCAGTCGGCGCCCGGTTTTTTACGTGCCGAACAACCTGTATTAAATTCAATAAAACAAGCAGCTTACGACTGGCGACCCGATGCCGGTTGCCAGTGGCACGGCGTTCGCTTACAGTCCCGTTTGTCAACGTGCGTCGAGTGGGGGGCGACCGCAGAATCCTCCAGTCGCCACCCATGACCTGTATCGGAAATCGAGTTCCGCTAGACCAGAGGCCGACAAATGGCAGTCCAACACGAGAAAATCATCGGCATTGACTTGGGCACTACTAACTCCGTCGTCTCCGTCATGGAGGGGGGCGAGCCGAAGGTCATCGCCAACCAGGAAGGCAACCGCATCACCCCCAGCGTCGTCGCGTTCACGGAGAAGGGCGAAACACTCGTCGGCGAACCGGCCAAACGCCAGGCGGTTACCAATCCGAAGAACACGATCTATTCCATCAAACGCTTCATGGGCCGCCGGCACAACGAAGTGCAGACGGAAGAGAAGATGGTTCCCTACGAAATCATCGGCGGGCCCAACGACTACGTGAAAGTGCGCATCAAAGATAAGGAATACACGCCGCCGGAAATCTCCGCCAAGATCCTGCGGAAGCTGAAAGAGGCCGCCGAGAGTTATCTCGGACACAAGGTCAACAAGGCCGTCATCACCGTCCCGGCATACTTCAACGACGCCCAACGGCAGGCGACCAAAGACGCCGGCCAGATCGCCGGGCTGGAAGTCGCGCGGATCATCAACGAGCCCACCGCCGCCGCGCTGGCCTACGGGCTCGATAGGAAGGCCGATGAAAAGATCGCCGTGTTCGACCTCGGCGGCGGGACGTTCGACATTTCGATCCTGGAAGTCGAAGCCAACACGGTGCAGGTGCTGAGCACCAACGGCGACACGCACCTCGGCGGCGACGACTTCGACGAAGAACTGATCAACCACGTTGCCGACCAGTTCCAGAAAGAGCAGGGGATCGACCTCCGCAAAGACGCGATGGCCCTGCAACGGTTGCGCGAAGCCGCGGAGAAAGCGAAGAAGGAACTTTCGACCTCGCAGACGACCGACATCAACCTGCCCTTCATCACCGCCGATGCCAGCGGGGCGAAGCACCTGCAGATGTCGATCACGCGGGCCGAGTTCGAGCGGTTGATCGACCATCTCGTCGACCGCTGCAAGACCCCGGTGCTCAACGCGCTGAAAGACGCCAACCTGAAACCCGCCGACATCGACGAAGTCGTCCTCGTCGGCGGCTCCACCCGCGTGCCGAAGGTGCACGCGTTCGTCAAGGAACTCTTCGGCGGCAAGGAGCCGCACAAGGGAGTCAACCCGGACGAGGTCGTCTCCGTCGGCGCCGCGATTCAGGGCGGCATCATCGCCGGCGACGTGAAAGACGTGCTCCTGCTCGACGTGACGCCGCTGTCTCTCGGCATCGAAACCGAGGGGGGCATCATGACCGTTCTCGTCGAACGCAACACGACGATTCCCACGACCAAGAAGGAGTCGTTCTCCACGGCCGCCGACAACCAGACCGCCGTCACCGTCCGCGTCTTTCAGGGCGAACGCAAGATGGCCAGCGACAACCGGCTACTCGGCCAGTTCAACCTGGACGGCATTCCCCCCGCGCCGCGCGGCATGCCACAGATCGAAGTCTCCTTCGACATCGACGTGAACGGCATCTTGAACGTTTCCGCCAAAGACCTCGGAACCGGCAAGGCACAGACGGTGCGGATCGAGGATTCCAGCGGCCTGTCCGAGGAGGAAATCGAGAAGATGCGCAAGGACGCCGAAGCGCACGCGGCCGAAGACGAACAGCGCCGCAAGCTCGCCGAGGCCCGCAACAAGGCCTCGTCGCTGGTGCACGCCACCGAAAAGGCGATGAAGGAGCACGGCGACAAGCTCGACGCCGGCTCGAAGTCCGCGCTGGAGGCCTCGATCAGCAAGGTCAACGAAGCGGCGAAGGGGGAAGACGTCGCAGTGATCGACTCGGCGATCTCCAACCTCGAGCAGGCGGCCCACGCGCTGGCCCAGCACATGTACAAGGGGGCCGAAGCCGCCGGTGCAGCGCAACCGTCGGGCGACGGTCAGGCGAAGACCGAGAAGGATGAATCGGTGATCGACGCGGAGTTCGAGAAGGCGGAGTGATCGAGTTCGGAGAATTCGATTAGAATGGTCTTCCAAGGTCGTGCTTCAAACCCATTCGACACAATGCGGACGCCATGTTTCTTGGGAGCAGCTGTGAAATGATCACACCGGAATACATCGAGTCGTTGCCCGAAATCTACAAGGACGTTCTTGGGACGTACGTCATGTTCACACCTCCGCACCGCGTGGGGGAGGGAGTCGCGTTTCAGAGCCTGTACTCGGGGCTGTCTGAGAAGTACACGCTGGCGGAAATCCGAGTGGCGTGTGAGAAGATGGCCGCCGCAGAAGTTCTGGAGATTCGTAACAGAATTTTCGTTCATCCGACGCAGTTGGGTTCGGAGTTGATCGCCGCGATCACGAGTGGGAAGTCCGCCGAAGTCACTGTTCCCGATTTTCCGCCAATTCCGTCGGCGGCAAACATGAATTGAATCATGCCGTCCGACTGGAAAATCGAGCATTGGCCACGATGTGGTTTCCATGTCTTTCTGTCGCATTGTGCCGAAGATCGGGAGGCCCTGATTCTGCCGGTCAGAGAGGAACTCGAAAAGAAGGGGATTCTGACGTGGGTCGATCGCCACAACTATCCCCTCGGACGCGATCCCTACGAACTGCTGCAAGACGAGATCCTGCGTTGCAGACATGTGGTTTACTTCATCACCCGCGCGTCGCTTCGACAGGGACGTGGATGGTCGGCGGTGGAGAAGGCTTATGCGGCCGTTATTCAACGAGAGCTTCATTTTCGTGGAGACGTCGTCCATTTCGAACTTCCACTGTTCTTTGTGACACGCGACGACGAAACGTTTCGCCGATCGATCTGGCGAACGATTCAGGACCGCGGACTGTTCTTCGGCGGTTCTGCACGAGCACGCAAGAAGATGGTAGCGTGGGCCGTTGATCGCATCTCAACTTTCGTGACTCAAGAACAGATCTGGGCGCAGGAAATCGCCGATCGAATCGACGGCGACGAAGAACTGGCGGCGATCTTCAAACGAGACAGGCATCTCTACGATCGCATCATCGCTGCCGATCCGCCTCCTATCCCGAATTGAACCCCGTGTTGCAATCCGGGGTAATCCTGGGCGCTCGTGCGTGGTTCCGCGATAACGGTCGCCCCTCAAGGGCCGAGGTCGACGGCACCCAGGATTCGCGGTCGCGACGACCCGCGGGGCACCGGCGGCGAGGCGATTGTCTCTCCTGCATCGCTTGTTCGCCCTCAACCCACTTGCTACGGTGAGCGCCGAGACGCCCGCGGTTCGGCGTCTATTGGATCGGGGGAGTGATCTCCCGAATGTCACCGAGTGCTCCGTCTGCCATAACCGGGCAGGATTAACCGATGCCACGCCAGACTCCTCCGCGGGCCCGTTCGACGACGATTCTCACCGTCCGGCACAAGGGGATGATCGCCCTCGGCGGGGACGGGCAGGTGACGTATGGGGACACGATCCTCAAGGCGGACACGAAGAAAATTCGCTGGATGCTCGAAAACAAAGTGCTCGTTGGGTTCGCCGGCTCGACGGCCGATGCGTTCGCGCTGTTGGAGCGATTCGAGGCGAAAGCGAAGGACTACCCCGGCAACATCGTGCGGGCCGCGACGGAACTCGCACGCGACTGGCGGACCGACCGGGCCCTGAGGCGGCTGGAAGCGATGATGGTCGTCGTCAACGACGAATACAGCCTGCTGGTCACAGGCCAGGGAGACGTCGTGCAGCCGGCCGACGGCGTCATCGGCATCGGCTCCGGCGGCCAGTTCGCCACCGCCGCCGCCCGCGCTCTGCTGCGACACTCGAAGTTGTCGGCGACCGACATCGTGCGGGAAGCACTCACGATCGCGTCGGAAATCGATGTATACACGAACGACAGGATCATCGTGGAGGAAATGGCGGCGAAGAAGGGATGAAAGATGAAGGATGAATGATGGCTCGCATGCGTTCCTTCATGGAATCCCTCATCCTTCATCCCTCATCCTTCATCGCTCCCACCGACACGAACGACGACAACACCGGGAGAAGCATTCGTGCGCGAGATGACGCCGCGGCAGATTGTCGCCGAGCTGGATAAGCACATCATCGGGCAGAACGACGCCAAGCGGGCGGTGGCGATCGCGCTGCGGAACCGCTGGCGATGGAACCAGTTGCCCGAAGACATCCGCGAGGAAGTCACCCCCAAGAACATCATCATGATCGGTCCCACCGGCGTGGGAAAGACCGAAATCACCCGCCGGCTCGCCGGGCTGACCGGGGCGCCGTTCATCAAGATCGAGGCCACGAAATACACCGAGGTCGGCTACTACGGCCGCGACGTCGAAAGCATGATCCGCGACCTCGCCGAGGCCGCCATCACCGTCGTCACCAACCGCCAGCGGAAGGAAGTCGAGGAAACCGCCGCCGAACGCGTCGAAGAGCGGCTGCTCGATCTGCTCGTCCCCGAGCCGGAGTGGGAGCCGGACGACGATCTGCGGGAGGAAGCCGAGAGCCGGTACACGCGCACGCGGGAGAAATTCCGCAAACGGCTGGCGGCCGGGGAGCTGGAAGAGCGGATGGTCGAGATGACGGTGGAGCAGCGGCACACGCCGGTGCAGATCTTCTCCAACATGGGCATGGAACAGATGGACGTCGATCTGCAGGGGATGTTCGAGAAACTCATCCCCAAGCAGGCCGCCGATCGCGAAGTCAAGGTGCACCAGGCCCGCAAGATTCTGATGGAGCAGGAAACAGAAGCCCTGATGGACAAAGATGCGATTCAGGAAGAGGCGATCCGGCTGGCCGAAAACCACGGAATGATCTTCATCGACGAGCTGGACAAGATCTGCGGGCCGGAGGAAGGCTCGCGATCGGCCGACGTCAGCCGGCAGGGGGTGCAGCGCGACCTGCTGCCAATCGTCGAGGGAACCACCGTGCAGACCCGTTACGGTGCGGTGCGGACAGAGCACATCCTGTTCATCGCGGCGGGGGCGTTTCACCGCTCGAAGCCGTCGGACCTGATGCCCGAGCTCCAGGGGCGGTTCCCGATTCGTGTCGAGCTGACCGACCTGACGCGGGACGACTTCGTCCGCATCCTCACCGAGCCGACCAGCTCGATGACCAAGCAGTACGAAGCCCTGTTGGGGGCCGACGGAGTGAAGCTGAAGTTCGAGCCGGACGGCATCGAAGAGCTGGCCGACATCGCGTACCGCGTGAACCAGACGACACAGAACATCGGCGCGCGGCGGCTGCACACGATTCTGGAGCGGCTGCTGGAGGAGATCAGCTTCGAGGGTCCCGATCTGAAGCGCAAAACCGTCAAAATCGATCGGGAGTACGTCAAAAAGCAGCTCGAAAAGATCACGTCGGACGAAGACCTGTCGCGGTTCATCCTATGATTGCCATAATGCCGGCGTTCCGCCGAGTGGCCCGCGATGCGGGCGGGCGGAACCGGCGGTGCGAGCGCGCCATTTCCCCCCTCGTGAGACGTCGTGACAACGTTCGAAGGGGACCTGTCCGCGTTCATTCTCCCCCTCGTGAGTCATTGCCATGACGATGGAATTGTTTGAATTCGACGAACAGAACGATGCTTCTGTGATAGCCGATGAACGCCGTTGCGTGCCGCGTTTCTACGCACGGGCGGTTGCCACGATTTACCGCGACAATGACGCGATGCGCAAGGGCATCCCCTGCACGCTGCACGACATTTCGATCGCCGGAATCGGCCTGAACGTCGAGGAGGAGGAGCTCGATCTCAGGCTGATGGAACCGGTCAAGGTCCGCCTGCAGAACGACGTGCAGCGGTTTGACAAGGAAGTGCGCGGGATCGTGCGGCACATCTCGGTACTCTACGACGGGATGTACCGCGTGGGGATCGAGCTCGGCTGCCGGCTGACGCCGCTGGAAGTCTCGCTGCTGAAGGTGCGGCCGATGACGGGCGAAGACGACGGCAAGTCGACGTGGGTCTGATGGTGGAACTCTACTTGCCGGTATTCGGTGGAGTGGCATCTGAGCGCCAGTCGCTGCCATCCATCACCGCACCAGATACACCGGGCTCGACCACGCCAAGTGCCCGTCTTCCTGCACGACGCGAATCAGAATCGGGTTGTCGCCGGAATGCAGGTCGCCCCAGTCCGGCTGATAGCGGAACGACAGCGAACAGGAACCGCCGGCGGCCGGCAAACGGTAGGCAGCGATCCGTTTGCCGACGCCGCCGAGTTCGTAAGCAACGCCGTCGATGCCCAGTTCCGTGACGGAGGCCGTGAAACTGGTCTGCTTCGTCTGCACTTCGAGTCGTCCGGTCCCGCGGCGGCCGAGCGTAACGATCACGCCGGCGCCGCCGCCGGTGGTGATGGATTGCCACTGGAGTTCATCGGTTCGCGACTGCCGGCAGACGTGTTCCGGGTTGTGAAAGTTGATTGGCTGAAAACCGGCAATTTGATTGCCGTGGACTCGCAGGCAGCCGTCCCACTCCACCTGCCGGCCGCGGCCGCGGACTTCCGCCCCCTGCCAGAGGACTTTGACGCGGTTCTCAACGTCGCCTTCGTCAAACGTGCGGAACGACTTCAACACATGGAGGGCATTGCAGACGTCGACCCGCTCGATCGGCGCTGTTCCGTGGACGGAAACGTAAAACTCCAGGACAGTGTCGCGATCGATCTTCAGCACCGACCCCATCGGCGCGCCGTCGGCGGTCGCGACGTCGAGCAGGATTCGCGCGCCGGTCGTCGCATACACGCGGCGGGACTGGTAGGCTTCCCAGACGGCGTCGCGGTCGAGCCGTTCCGCCAGGATGCACGTCAGCCCGCCGTAGCTTCCGAACGTGCTCGCGCCGGGGTAGCTGGCACCGGGGCGTCCCTTGTGGCCGTCGGAGTTGGCGACGACGCCGATGCGATAGCCGCGCTGGAAGGCGTCGTCGAGAATCCACTCGAACGTCCCCCACGCGGAGTGCACCTCGACGACCGGTTCCAGTTGCTCGTCGTGCCGTTGCAGGTCGGCGTACCGTCCGCCCACGTGCGGGACGAGCATCACGCCAGACTTGAGCTTCCGAAGCCGGCCGAACAGCTCTTCGACGTCTTCGCAGCAGGGGTCCTTCGCCTCGCGTTCGCCGACAAGCGCCCGGCTGCTGCGGTGGATGGGGCCGCCTTCCTCTTGAAACAGCACGTTACGATCGCCGCCGAGGCCGGTGTTGCCGCTCCATTCCCAGCCGGGGAACGTGACGAACTTGCCGGGTTGGTAGAATTCGCGCGTCGTCTGCTGGATATTCCGCCAGAAGGCGTCGGTGATCTGGAAGTCGTTCCCCTGATGCGTGCAGGCATCGAGGAAGGCGACGTCCCGCGCGAACCGGAAGTAGTCGTCGATCGAGTTCGTGCCGATCGTCTCCTCGCTCTGCCCGTGCATGTCGGCCCAGAACCGGCCGAATTCGTCGCCGTCGCGGACGACGATGGGATTCGTCTTGGCGTGCAGTCCCGTCTTCTCGTCGCGAACGGGAACGGTGTAGCAGCCCGCTTCAGCGAAGCCGGCGTGCGTCATCCGTCGCGGCCGGCCGACGGGGTTGCCCCAGGCGTCTTCCAGCTTCCAGCGGATGACGAACTTCTTTCCCGGCGGAACCAGCGACGGCGCGACGGCCACCAGCTTCACCGGGTCGCCGGCAACGATGCGGAACGTCGGCGACGTCGGCACCTGTTTGTAGACGTAGGTCGCGTAGCGGTCAATGAGCACGCGGAGTTCGAACGTGTTCTCGCAAAACGTCTGCATCCGCCAGCCGGGGGAGCCGCCGCGCTGGATGCGTGCGCGGCGGCTCATCCCTCCAGGGCCGCCGCGCTGGATGCGTGCGCGGCGGCTCATCCCTCCAGGGCCGCCGCTACGGTCGCCGATCGTCAGTGTGATCGTGTCCCCCTTCCGCAGAAACCCCTGCAGCACCTTGAGGTGGATCGTCCTGCCCCACGGCCGCACGTTGTCCTTCACGTCGTACCGCAGTTGCAGCCGCGCTCCGTTCGAGGCGACCGCCGTCGTGAAATGCGGCGCCGCCGGGTCGTCAAACTGCGGCGTGCCGGCGTCGGTCGCGTAGCGGGTGACGACCTTCAGCGACCCGGTGTCGTCGATCCCCGCGAAGCCGGCGGTGTAAGGCAGCACACAGGTCTGCCAGCTCCCGGCGACGACGCGACCTTTGAGGTTGCAGCGGACTTTGCCGAGGTCGGTGGAACGGCGGTCGGGCATCGGAGCTCGCGATACGGCAATTGATGTCGCGACGGACTATCTCTCGCCGCGGCATCGCATCTGGCAACATAACGACTGGGTTATGCGGCAACGTCAGCGGGGGGCCTGGCCTGAGCCCTGACACACGCCGCAGTTGCCGGTGCCGGTGCAGCGTACACAGCCAACCGGATTGCCTGGCCCCTTGCGGATGCAATAGCAATTTCCTGAGCCGCCGCATTGAACGCAAGCTCCGGCGGTCACAAGCGCCCCAATCTTCTCGTAGGTCGTATCCGGCTCGTGTGGCTCGTTGGCTTCTCCCTCGAAGTTCCCGGTTTCAATCCGGGCCCCTGGATCACCTTCAAAGTAGATGTCGATGTTGCCACACGCGTACTCATGGCAGGCGAACATCGGAGATGGGGCGTAAATCCGGCCCAACGATTCCACCGGGGTATCCGTGTCAAGGAAAGTCTCGGAGAAACAGAGCAACGGGTAGACCGGCTTGGCGTCGGGCGAAGGCTTGAACCATCCCTGATCGTGGAAGTTGCCCATCGAGAAAAGAAATGACTCGCAGATCCGCCGGCGAACGGCGGCATCCGTGATGCCGTGCTCTTGCAGGGCCGTATCGATGGCTGCAATCTGGACGCACTGGTACGAGGCGGCCATTTGCTCGTAATCATCGTCGCGGACCAAGCAAGGACCTTTCGCCATGGGATGTCCTTTGCCGCATAACTGAGTGCCGCTCAGCCGCGAGCGGCGCACTCGATGATCGCTTCACTCCGCGTCGTCGCCGCTCGTCGGCTGCAGCGGCGTCTCAGGCGCAACCGGCCCGCGATCATCGGTACACACGATCTCGTATTTGATGCCGTCGGGATCCTTGAAGTAGACGGCGTAATAGCCCGCCGGCGTGTACTCGGGGTACTCCCGTGGCGGGCTCACGATCGCAGCCCCGATTGCCTTGAGTTCCAGATGCAGTGTGTCGACTTCAGCCCGCGATGGAACCCTGAAGGCAAGGTGATGCAGCGCTCCGGGCTTCCGGCGATTGATCGTCTCGTCGGCAAACGCCATTCGTGGCGAAGTAATCGCAAAGCCCAATCGTGGATGCTCATACGAAACGACGTGCTTCTCGTGCCGCTCGATGAAACCGTCCCTTCGGCTCCCCAGGTCAAAACCCAACAGTGGGAGTAACCGGTCGTAGAAGGGGACTGCGGTGGCCATGTCCCTGACGGTGATTTCGATGTGGTCAATCATTGGTTCCATCTGTCGAATCGCCCTCCCGATTCCTTGCCCGCTTGCCGTAGAGTGCGCCTGACGCCAAAGCTGACCAGCCCGGTGCTGCCGGGCCGCTCGACGCGGATTCTACCACAAAACCCGCCCGGCAGCACCGGGTCAGGTTGAGTGCCTTGTTAGGCCAGAACCAGATCCGACGCTCTACTTTCGAGCTAGGTATCGGCCGGCCAGGAACATCGAAACAACGATCAGGCCCACGAAGATGGCCATCGCGAAGACGTATTGGACATACAGGCCGTCAATGAGCCGATCACCGTTTGACACGAACCAGGGACCGCCACCATGCACCTTTTCGACGATGTACAGTCTCTCATTCCACATCCGTCCGAAACCATAAACGGAAATCAGAAACGGAACGTCGGCGAGAAGATTTGCGAGGAGGAATACCCCAAAACACCACGGCAGCACGGCGAGTCGGAAGTTTCTGGGGCGCATCCGTTTCTTGCCACTCACTTCCGCAGCTCCTGCCGCCCCTTGCCGTGCGGCCACCAGCGCCAGGATTACTGCGAAACCCAGCACTACGGCGATCAGCGTGAGGTCCATCCAGATCGTCAAGGCAAATACCAAGACAAGTGATCTCCTTGGTCCGAAGATGATCCGGCGGGCAACTCCGCCATCGGCCCCAACTCCCCCGCAAGGTTCGGCTCACCCAAAGGCATTAAGTCAAACTCGCCACCACAGAGAGGAATGTGACACTGCCTAACTTGTGCTTATCCAGCACGAATCAAACCGCGAATCGCCGGATACCGTGAGTTCCGCAACATCGCGGTTGCGCCTCAACTGGCGTCACCGTACCACTTTGTGCGCGGCAGTTCAATCTCTTTCGAGCGTGCCGTTTTGCCAGTTTCGCAAAATAACGCGCCGGGTGCCGCCGGCTGCTTCCCAGCGAGTGCGACGGAGTCGTTGACGTTGGGGACCTTGCCAGACCCCGGTCAGTTGCCGACGTCGAACTCCACCCCCTGCGCCAGCGGCAGCTCCCCGCCGTAGTTGACCGTGCACGTCTGCCGCCGCATGTAGGTTTTCCAGGCGTCGGAGCCGGCTTCCCTTCCGCCGCCGGTATCTTTTTCGCCGCCGAAAGCCCCGCCGATTTCCGCGCCGGACGTGCCGATGTTCACGTTGGCGATGCCGCAGTCGCTGCCTTCCGGCGAGAGGAACCGCTCGGCTTCGCGCATGCGTTCGGTGAAGATGGCCGACGAAAGCCCCTGATCGACGCCGTTGTGCATCGCGATTGCTTCGTCGAGACCGCGGTACCCCAGCACGTACAGGATCGGGGCGAAGGTTTCTTCGCGAATGATCGGCGGCAGCCGTAGGTCAGGCTTTCCAGCCTGACCGGATGCTCCTTGTGCTGACGATGCCGGCTGGACGTTCGGGTCAGGCTGGAAAGCCTGACCTACGGAGAAGCGCACAATCGTCGGTTCCACAAAGAAGCCGGGGCGATCCAGCCGCTTTCCGCCGCGGACGATCTCGCCACCCTGCTGCTGGATTGTTTCCAGCGCGTGCATCATCCCGTTCACCGCGGCCGCGTTGATCATCGGGCCCATCAGCACACCCTCTTCCGCCGGGTCCCCGATGCGGATGCTCGCATACGCGGCGGCAAGCCGTTGCGTGAACTCGTCAGCGATCGACTCGTGCACGATCAGCCGCCGCAGCGTCGTGCAGCGTTGCCCGGCGGTCCCGACGGCGGCGAACGTCACCGCCCGCAGCGCGAGGTCGAGGTCGGCGCTCTTGGTGAGGATGATCGCGTTGTTCCCGCCCAGTTCCAGCAGCGCCCGGCCGAGCCGTTCCGCCACCGTCTTTCCGACCGCACGTCCCATCGCACAACTGCCGGTGGCGGAGATCAACGGGAGCCGGCGGTCGGCGGCCATCAACTGGCCGGTCTCGTTCCCCTTGCCGATGCACAGGTTGAACACCGCGGGGCAGTCCAGCTCGGCCATCACGCGGTTGCAGATGTGCTGCACGGCGAGGGCCGTCAACGGCGTGTGCGGCGACGGTTTCCAGATCATTGTGTCGCCGCAGACCGCGGCCAGCGCGGCATTCCAGGCCCAGACGGCGACCGGGAAGTTGAACGCCGTGATGATCCCGATCGGCCCCAGCGGATGCCACTGCTCGAACATGCGGTGACCCTGGCGCTCGCTGGCAATCGTCAGCCCGTAGAGTTGCCGGGAGAGACCGACGGCGAAGTCGCACATGTCGATCATCTCCTGGACTTCGCCTTCCCCTTCGGAGCGGATCTTCCCCATTTCCAGCGTGACGAGCAGGCCGAGGTCTTTCTTGTGCCGCCGCAACTCCTCGCCCAATCGGCGGACGACCTCCCCCCGCTTCGGCGCCGGCCACGCTCGCCAGGTGCGGAACGCGGCCTCAGCACGTTCGACGACGACGACGTAGTCGTCGGCCGACGCCGTGTGCACCGCGGCAATCGGCTGTTCCGTCGCCGGGTTGATGGAAACGAGTTCGTCCCCGCCGGGCCGCTCGATCCATTCGCCGGCGAAGACGCCGCTGTTGTTCCGACCAAGACCGAGCCGTTCGAGCAGACCGTCGCTCATGGCAGACCTCCGTTGGCTGATGGGAATGACGAATCCCAGCAGAAGGCGGAAAGCGGTCAGACCGCGCCGCATCCCATCGTCTTCCTCCGCCTTCCGCTTTTGATTCGTCAATTGCTCTGCGCGGAATGGCCGCCTCTCTGGAAAGGTCGAATGTCGAGACGCGAAAGTCAAGGGGGGCGACCCGTTGAGTGGTGGAGTGGTGGAGGAGTCGAGCGGTGAGTGGTGAGTGGGGGAATGGCGGACTGTTGCGATAACCGGACCGCGAGTGGGCATCGAGTCATGGCACCGAGTACTGAGTACTGAATACTGGGTACTGGGTACTGGGTACTGGGTGCCGAAGATGAAGCACGTTCCAAAAAGTACTTCGACCTTCCGACTTCCGACCTTCCGACCTTCCGACCTTCCGACCTTCCGACCTTCCGACCCTCCGACCTCTGACCTCCGACCTCCGACCTCTGACCTCCGACCTCCGACCTCCGACCTCCGACTTGCGACCCGCCGAGGTCCGGACGGGCCGTCCGGACCTACTTTCTCACTTCCCGCAACCGCCGCTCCAGAAACCGCCGTTCGCTGTCGTTGGTGGCCAGTTCCAGTGCCCGCGCGTAGCTCTGCGCGGCTTCGGCCGGCGACCCGTTGCGGCGGTGCAGATCGGCGCGGGCGGCGTGCAGGAGGTGGTAGCCGTCGAGATCGCCCGCGAGAGAGTCGATCAACTCCAGCGCCGGCCGCGGGCCGTGGACCATCGCGACGGCGACGGCGCGGTTCAGCGACACGATAGGCGACGGCTGCACGCGCTCCAGCAGATCGTACAGCCGCAGAATCTCGGGCCAGTCGGTTTCTTCCGCGCGATCCGCCTGGCAGTGCACGGCGGCGATCGCGGATTGCAGCGCAAATCCGCCCGGAGCGGTGCGGAGGGCATCTTCAACCAGCGGCAGCGCTTCATCGATCTGCCGGCGGTTCCAACGGCTGCGGTCCTGGTCTTCGAGGAGCACGATGTCACCGGCGGCGTCGAGGCGGGCGTCGCGCCGCGAGTCGTGCAACAGCATCAGGGCCAGCAGGCCGGCGACTTCCGCCGGCGGTTGCGGGGCCGTCAGCGTGTACAACAGCCGTCCGAGGCGAATGGCTTCCGAGGACAGATCGTCCCGCAGCAGCGATTCCCCCCGCGTAGTCAGGTAGCCTTCGTTAAAGATCAGGTACACCACCGTCAGCACGGCGTCGAGTCTGGCGGGCATCTCGCCGACGTCGGGGACGGCGAAGGGAATGCCGGCGTCGCGAATCTTCCGCTTGGCCCGCACCAGCCGCTGGGCCATCGTCGCCGCGGGGACGAGAAACGCCCGGGCGATCTCGTCGGTTTCCAGGCCACCGAGCATTCGCAGCGTCAACGCCACCTGGGCTTCCGACGACAGCGACGGGTGGCAGCAGGTGAAGATCAGCCGCAGCCGGTCGTCGGGGATCGACGCTTCATCGACGTCCGGCGGCTCCGGGGCGAATTCGGGCTGGGCGATCGCGTGCAGCTTTTCTTCCAGTTTGGCGCGGCGGCGGATGCGGTCGATCGCCTTGTGCCGGGCCGTTTTCACGATCCACGCCCGCGGCGACTGCGGCACGCCGGAGACGGGCCAGTCTTTGACCGCTGCCGCGAACGCCTCCTGCGCCGCTTCTTCGGCCACGTCGAAGTCGCTGAAAATGCGAATCAGCGTGGCGACGATGCGGCCCCAGTCGGAACGATAGACGGCGTCGAGCGCCGCATGGACGGTCGGGAGCATGGCGAGATTTCCGGAATTTTTCCCGCGTCGATGTCGATTCCGGCGAGCGCGGATCGACTGATTGCTGAGAGGACAATCATCACCCAGGAGTAAAATTATGAACAGTATCACTTCGAAGTCAAGTCGGACGAACAAACACACCCTAGAACGCGTCATCGAGCCGCTGGCCAGCTACATCTGCGCGACCGAACGGCCCCACGCGGCCCTCAAATCAGCCCTGGCGGCCCTGTTTCGCGAGGTCGAGCAGACGAACTCCGCCGCAAGGACCCGCGTCGCTGCGCTGCTGGAGAGCCGGATCGCGCTGCCAGCCTGACGCCGAGTACCGGGTCGTAGCAGAATTCGTAAGAATTCTGCAGTGCGAGAGACGAACGGCAGAATTCTCACGAATTCTGCTACCACCAATGGTGGACGGCCTTGGAAGGCCGTCCTACGCCGGGCATCGGGAAATTGGAAAAAAATCCGATGAGCCTGTCGATCCGCGCGGCGGCCGTTCGACTCACCGTTAGAATCCACGTTTTGAACGCATCCGACTGGAGAACCACCGATGAAATACATGCTGCTGGTCTACATGAACGAAGACGCGATGGACGACGCCGAGCGGCAGAAGTGCTACGTCGAGTCGGCGGCCCTCACGCGAGACCTGCACGCGAAGGGGCAGTACGTGGCCGCGGCCCCCTTGCATCCGGTCGCGATGGCGACCAGCGTGCGGATTCGCGAGGGGCGCTCGCTCGTCACCGACGGCCCCTTCGCCGAAACCCGCGAGCAGCTCGGCGGGTTTTACATCGTCGAAGCGGAAAACCTCGACGAGGCGATCGCCATCGCGAAACGGATTCCGCCGGCGACGAAAGGCACGATCGAAATCCGGCCGGTGATGGAGATTCCCGGTTTGCCGGGGGAATAGTCATCCCTCAGCCGTTCGGCGTCGAAGCCGTTCGACGGTACGGTCCCGAATATCGAACACGGAATGATGAAGCTCGAAGTCAGAATTCATGCGCAAACGGCGTTGTCTTCCTTCATCATTCATCATTCCGTGTTCGATATTCGATATTGGCGCATCGACTTGATTCGCCAGCTCACAAGTGACTTGGCCAAGGAGAAGCGCGATGAAACCCATCACCCCCTGCCTCTGGTTCGACGACGAAGCCGAAGAAGCCGCCGGGTTCTACACCGGCATCTTCCCGAACTCGCGGATCACCGCCGTCACCCGCTACGGCGAAGCCGGCCGCGAGCACCACGGCAAGCCGCCGGGCACGGTGATGACCGTGGCGTTGGAGTTGAACGGCCAGCCCTTCACGGCCCTCAACGGCGGCCCGGTGTTCCAGTTCAACGAGGCGGTTTCGTTCCAGGTGAATTGCGAAGCACAGGACGAAGTCGACCATTACTGGGAGCAGCTCTCCGCCGGCGGCGACCCGAACGCGCAGCAGTGCGGATGGCTGAAAGACAAGTTCGGCGTCTCCTGGCAGATCGTCCCCACGGTGCTGGTCGAAATGCTAAAGGACAGCGACGCCACAAAGTCGCAGCGGGTCATGCAGGCCGTGCTGACGATGAAGAAGCTCGACATCGCTGCGCTGCGACAGGCGTACGGAACACGTTAGCGAAGCGCAATGAATGCGTCGGTTTGGAGGTCTGATTCACTCAAGGGTCACAATCATGAAGTACATGTTGCTCTGCTATGATGACGGGCCGGCCTGGGAACGGGCCGGGGAGGCGGCCCTCCAGGCAGCGATCGAGGAAGCCGTGCAACTCACGCATGAGCTCAACGCGAAGGGCCGGTACGTGATGGCTTCCCCACTGCAGCCGACCTCGACGGCCGCCAGCGTCCGCGTCCGCGACGGCAAACGCCTGGTGACCGACGGACCCTTCGCCGAGACGCGCGAGCATCTGGGGGGATTCTACCTCATTCACGCGAAAGACCTCGACGAGGCAATCGGCATTGCCGCCCGGCATCCCGGGGCGCGCCTGGGGACATTGGAAGTTCGGCCGGTCATGGAGATTCCGGGCCTGCCGGATTCGGATTGAATTCTGAGCGACGTGAACAACCGGAACAGACCCCATCGAGATTGATCGAGGCATCCTCATGGAATCCACGCCCCGGACTGCCGAACCATCGACGACGATGCTCTGGACGGGACGAATCGCGAGTGCGCTGCCGGCGTTGTTCCTGCTGTTCGACGCCGCGATGAAACTCGTCAAACCGGAGTTCGTCGTGAAGGCCACGACGGAACTGGGCTACTCCGAAGACGCCATTGTCCCGCTGGGGATCGTCCTGCTGGCGAGCACGGCGCTTTACCTGATACCCCGCACGGCCGTTCTTGGTGCAATACTCCTCACGGGCTACCTGGGAGGCGCGGTCGACGTCCACGTCCGGCAGGGGGACGGGGCGTTCGAAATCCTGTTCCCGGTCGTCTTCGGGATTTTCCTGTGGGGCGGCCTGTGGCTGCGGGACGAACGGCTGCGCGCGCTGGTCCCGCTGCGGACCGGCCGAGTGGAAGAGTTGAGAGTTCAGAGTTGAGGGTTGAGAGTTGATAAAGTGACCAATCCCTCAACCCTCATCCCTCATCGCTTGAGATCGCAGGCATCATTCGGACTGAATCCTGACTTTCCACATCACCGACACTTTCCAACCAGGAGACTTCACCCATGACCGAACCGATTCCCAAAGGACGCGAAAGCCTGATCCCCCACCTTGTCAGCTCGTCGTCCGCCGAGGCGATCGAGTTCTACAAGAAAGCGTTCGGCGCCGAGGAAGTCAGCCGCGTGCCGGCGCCCGACGGCAAACGGCTGATGCACGCCGAGATCAAAATCGGCGACAAGCTGGTGTTTCTGGCCGACGACTTCCCCGAGTTCTGCGGCGGCAAAGAGCAGAACCCCGCGGCTCTGGGGGGGACGCCGGTGACGATTCACCAGTACGTCAAGGACTGCGACGCCGCCATCGCACGGGCCGCGAAGGCCGGCGCGACCGTCAAAATGCCGGCGATGGACATGTTCTGGGGGGACCGCTACGGCATGGTGATCGACCCGTTCGGCCACTCGTGGTCGTTCGCCACGCACCAGAGCGACCCGACGCCGGACGAGATCGCGAAGGCGATGGAAGAGGCGTTCGCGCAGCACCGGGAGCAATAGCCGAGAACGAGGCGGTTGCACTTTCCGGAGGAATCAAGTTCCTGACTCAATCCGACGGAACTGACATGTCCGAAGGGCCAAATAGCAAGTCACGGATCGTTTGTGTCGTCATCGCGTTGGTGTTGGCGGCACTGTTTCTGCCGGGTGTCTCCCTTCCGCTCCTTGCACTCGGTGCGATGGGAATCGCTTTGATCCGATCGGCCGTCGTTCATCGAAATGACGGCTGGATTATCGGAGCGATCATGGGGGCGATTCTTCTGATTGCGGGAATCGGTGGCGCTATTGGGATCATCGTCCTCAAGTGGTGGGGAGAGTACTAACGAGGTTATCGAGTTCCAACAATGACCATCACCCTCCAGATCCCCCGCCCGCTGCGCCCCGAATGCAACGGCGCCGCCGAACTGCACATCCCGGCGGCGACCGTGCGGGAGGCGCTGGCGCGATTGCGGGAAGACCATCCGCAACTCTACCGCAGCGTCTGCGACGAAACCGGAGCGGTGCGGCGGCACGTGAATTTGTTCGTCAACAATGACCATATCCGCGACCGCGACGGGCTGGAAACCTCGCTCGCCGCCGGGGATGCAGTGCACATTCTGCCGGCCGTGTCCGGCGGATAGTGCGGAGCGGTGGAGTATTGGAGTGATGGAGTAGCGGGATCCCTGAACCGGCGCTCCTCGCACCGCCTCACTCCAACACTCCAACACTCCAACACTCCAACACTCCAACACTCCATTACTCCACTTCCCTCCACAGGATCGTTCCCATGCCCGAACGCGTCATCCTCTCCATCGGCACAAAAAAGGGCCTGTTCGTCGCGGAAGCCGGCAAGGCCCGTGGCAAGTTTTCGCTGCGCGGGCCGTTCGGTCCCGGCGTCGCGGTGTATGCCGCGTCGATCGACACGCGGAAGTCGGCGCGGCTGTACGCGTCGAGCTGCAATCCGTTCTTCGGGATGAAGGTGCTCGTCTCGACCGACCGCGGGCAGAAGTTCAAAGAGACGAAAGCCGCCCCCGCGTTTCCCGAGGGAGACGGTCGGGCGCTGGCCAACATCTGGTCGATCGAACCCGGCGGCGACGGGAAGGACCTGCTGTGCGGCGTTGAACCCGCCGCACTGTTCCACAGCGGCGACGGCGGGAATTCGTGGGAGATGGTCGACGGCATCAGCAATCACCCGCACGCCCGGCAGTGGCAGCCCGGCAACGGCGGGCTGTGCATGCACACCATCTACCGCGAAGGCAACCGCGTGCACCTGGGCATCTCCACCGGCGGGCATTACCTCAGCGAAGACGGCGGGCAGACCTTCACCGCCAGCAACAACGGCGTCGGGGCCGGCTTCACCCCCGACCCGTATCCCGAGTTCGGCCAGTGCGTGCACAAGATCGCCGGGCATCCCGACGTCCCCGAACGGCTCTACATGCAGAACCACGGCGGCTGGGGCGAGTGGGACGGGCCCGGCGGTCCGCGGCCGGGCATCGGCGTGCTTCGCAGCGACGACCACGGCCGCACGTGGCAGTCGATCGCCGAGGGGCTGCCGAGCGATTTCGGCTTCCCGATCGTCGTCCACCCGCACGACCCCGACACGGTGTACGTCGTCCCGCTGGAACCGACGACCCGCACCTGTCCCGAGGGCAAACCGGCTGTCTGGCGGAGCGAAAACGGCGGCGACAAATGGAACCGGCTCGCCAAAGGCTTCCCGAAGAAGGAGAGCTACCTCACCGTGCTCCGCGACGCGCTGGACATCGACGACCTGAAATCCCCCGCGCTGTACATGGGCACGACGACGGGCCAACTCTGGATCGGCCGCGACGGCGGGGACGAATGGGAATGCGTCTTCGATTCACTGCCGCCGGTGTACTGCGTGAAGGCGGCGGTCGTGTGACCGGTCGCAGGCATTTTGAGAGACCTGACATCGTCCCGACGATCGCTGCGCAGCTACAATGATGTTTGAACAACCACGATCGCAGTCCGCCGGAGAATACAAATGGCAGCAAACTACACAGCCGTCGTTCAGCAGGACGGCGAATGGTGGATCGGCTGGATCGAGGAAGTCCCCGGCGTCAACTCCCAGGGGAAAACGCGGGACGAATTGCTCGCCAACCTCCGCGATGCGCTGGACGAAGCCCTCGAAATGAATCGCGCGGAAGCCCGTGCGGCGGCGAACGGCAATTACGAAGAGGTGAGCCTGACAGCGTGAAACGCCGGAAATTGATCGCCCACCTCCGACGGGAAGGATGCGTGCTGGTCACAGAGGGTCGGCGGCACTCGTGGTGGGGCAATCCAGCCAATAGCCGGCGTTCCGCCGTGCCGCGACACACCGAAGTGCCGGACCCGTTGGCGCGGAAGATCTGCCGCGATCTTGGCGTTGCGGACCCATAGCCTGTCGCCGCCGGAAAAATCCTCCTCACAAACGAACGCCGCGCTGGTATCCTGAAGCTGAGTTCGTAGGACGGCCTTCCAAGGCCGTCCTGTGGAGTCTCACCCACATCAGCTCGACGGCCTTGGAAGGCCGTCGTACGGGTGAGTTGGCAGCATTCCCGATTCGCAGCGAAGGAGGACAGCCATGCCCGTTCAGAAACTCAAGGACTTCCTCGACAGCAACAACGTGAAGTACGTGACGGTCACGCATTCCCCGGCGTTCACGGCCCAGCAGATCGCGGCCTCGGCCCACGTTCCCGGGAAGGAACTGGCCAAGACGGTGATGGTCAAAATCGACGGCAAGATGGCGATGGCCGTCCTGCCCGCCTCGGAGCAGATCGATTTCGACCGCCTCAAGCAGGCGACCGGCGCCGAGTCGGTCGAACTGGCCGGCGAAAACGAATTCAAAGGCCTGTTCCCCAATTGCGAGGTGGGGGCCATGCCGCCGTTCGGGAACCTCTACGACATGGACGTGCTCGTCGAGTCGCACCTGCGGGAAGACGAAGAGATCGCCTTCAACGCCGGTTCGCACACCGAGCTCGTGCGGCTGCCGTACCACGACTACGAAGAGCTGGTGCACCCCAGGGTCGCCGAGTTCTCGACGGCGCGGTGAAGCCGCGGCAGGCGGAATTGGCGATGGCAATCGCGTGCGTCCCGCCATCGTCGGCGAAAGGTCACGTGTGGCGCTTGCGGTCTGTAATTGGCCGCCTCTCGGCGCTGACTGGAACGCTGCGTTCCCGGCTGGTATTCTGTCTTGCCAGCCTGCGAACCCGATCGAAGTCCCCTTCCAGCAGATCGTTCCCGCCCGATGTCTGATGCTTCCGCTCCCCGGTCCGGTCTCACACGGGTTGAATGGCTGATCTGCGTGATCGCGTCGATCGGGTTTGCGTTCGATATCTACGAACTGCTGATGCTGCCCTTGATCCTGCGGCACGCGCTGGCCGATCTGGGGGGCATTGCACCGGGGACGCCGGAGTTCCGGTTGTGGTTCGGGCTGCTGTTTTATGTGCCGGCGGTGGCGGGGGGGTTGTTCGGGCTG
>Ga0268386_10000457_pt1 | contig 25817 bp, 23 predicted proteins | sample RVTome_15_FD_200260 | JGI IMG/M metagenome (GOLD analysis project Ga0268386, IMG submission 200260) | Soil microbial communities from uranium-contaminated site in the Upper Colorado River Basin, Wyoming, United States - RVT150D86... ... | reverse complement strand
CGACATTCCCGATTCCTTTCGGGTGAGCGATGGGCGAAGCCTTCCTTCTGACAGAGAAAGGATTGTCCATAACGCTCAATCGCATCAAGACTTCTTTCGAATCGGAGGAAAAGGGTTAACGGCGTAGAGTGGCACCCGAGGTCGTTGCACTGGCGGGCCAGCCGCCAGTGGCACCCGGCGTGGTCCACGCGTCGTGTTGGAGGAGTCGGTCGAGAAGGTCCATGGGAACCGCTTCGTGTTGTCGGTCATTTCTTCTTCTTGAACGTCCCCAGCAACAACAATGCGTCGCCCATCCGGTTCGCGAATTGCCCCGGCCGCCGTTTGCGGCCCGGCTGACTGGAGCACCAGCGGATGTTCTCCCCCACGAATTCGTAAATCCCCAGCGCCGTCTTCCCCTTGTTCTTTTCTTCGGTCGATGCGGTGATCTTCAGGTCGATGTGCATCGGGTTTTCGTCGTCGTTCAGCTTGAACGTCCCCTTGATCGCCTTCCCGTTAATCGTCGCCTCGAATTTGTTCCCGGTGAACTTCAACTGTTGCGCGGCGCTGTCTTTCTTGACGGCCTGCCAGGCCCCCTCCAGCGCGGACTTCTTCGACTTCGCGTCATCGCCGAGCGAGGGCAAAGCCGCCCCCCAGAAAACGACCAGTCCCGCGAAAGCGCCTGCGATGCGAGTTGCCATGAGATACTCCGAACTGTGATGAGGTGCTGCGGCGTGCCCGGCCCGGCATACGGCGACACCGCGCGCCCGGCAACCGATCCGCCGCCGCGCGGAGTCGCAACGATGCGAACCACACGGAATTACACTCATCCCGCGAGGGGACTGTCAACCCGCTGCGTATCGCCGAAGCAGCGGGGGCGGCTGAGTATTCAACGGATGGCGGCCCTTTGACAGACTGCGGCCCGATCTGGCCGCGGCGCAGAGGCGGCACTATGGTTGCAGCGGCGTCGATCGCCGGAACACGAAAGGCTTGCGTGACAGTACGCGGAAGTCGCTTTTGCCTTCGGTGATTTCGAGAACCTGGTCGGAGGCAATGTTCTCAAAGCGTTGGCTGGTTCCGGTTGTGGGCCAGAAGATTTCCAACACACGAATTCTCTCCGCCTGTCCCAGACCGATCTCCCGCCGGAGGGGGTTGGCACCAAAGCTGCCGCCGCTGTTGACCCACTTGTAAATCGATCTGACCGTTCCAGATTCTTCGATCTCGACCCGAATCCGGGCGCCGATCGCGGACCGATTGGATCGCGTGCCGATCAGCTTCAGAGTGATCCAGTGGTTGCCGAAGCCGGGGTTTTCAAACAGCGCGTCGGCGGAGAAGTCCCCTTTGTAAGCGCCGCCGAGAACGATGAACACGTCCTGATCGCCGTCGTTGTCCAGGTCGGCGAACGCCACGCCGTGCCCTTTCTGAAGATGGCCGAATCCCCCGGCAAACGTGACGTCGACGAATCCGCGCCCGCCACGGTTGCGGAACATGAGATTCGGCACCAGCGTTTTGAATTCCGGCGCACCGGTTCCCAGGTAGAAATCATCGAATCCGTCGTTGTCGAGGTCGCCGAAATTGGCCCCCATGGCCAGAGCGGCGCGACCGAGGCCGAATTCGCGGCTGACTTCCCGAAACCGCCCCTTGCCGTCGCCGAGGTAGAGTTGCATCGATTCGGCCTGGTGAGGCCGGCCGAGATAGTCCGCCGCAACATCGTCAACTCTACCGGAGTATGCCGCGACGAAGATGTCCAGAGCGCCGTCGTTGTTCACATCCCAGGCCCAGGTGGCGAAGCTGAGAGCAGGCCGGCCGACGCCGATCCTGTCGGCGACGTCGGTGAAAGTTCCGTCGCGATTGTTGATGTAAAGCCGGTTGCGCTCTCCGTGGGATGCGGAAAAAACGCCGGCATCGCGCGGGTTGGCTCCAAGGACTCGTGTCGGCGTTCCGTAGTTGGAGATGTAGAGGTCAGGAAACCCGTCGCCGTTGAAGTCCCCCCAGACAGCACCCTTCGTGAAACCCCCGTTGATGACGCCCGACTCGCGCGCGATGTCGGTAAAGTGTCCGCGTCCATCATTCCGGAAAAGCTGGCAGGGGTCGTTTTCATTCCCGACGAAGAGGTCCAGGTCGCCGTCGTTATCAAAGTCGGCCCAGGCGGCCGTCTGCGTCGGCGAATTGACGGCCCCCAGACCGGACTCGAACGTGACGTCCCGGAACCGGCCTTTGCCGTCGTTTTTCAGCAGCGAATTTGGAACTCTTCCGGCTTGCCCGAGCCAGGCTCCGCGCAAGACAAGCAGATCCACGTGTCCGTCGTTGTCATAGTCGGCCTGAACGAGGTTCAAACCGCCGTACATTCCTTCAAAGCCGGCTTCTTTCGTCCGCTCCGTGAACGATCCGTCGCCGTTATTGCGGAAATACCGGAGTTGCCCCGACGTGCTCCAGTCGGAGGTCACGACGTCCAGCAGGCCATCGTCGTCAAAGTCGTCGACCGCCACGCCGCCGCTGAGTGAAACACTCGCCAGGCCGACGTCTTTCGCAACGTTGGTGAAGCGGGGAAACATCGATTCGGAACGGAACCGCTCCGGGGGAATGAGAATGCGGGGCGGCACATTCTCGGGATACTCGCCCACCGTCATGTAGGCGATATTCAGCAGCCAGCGCGCGGTCACGTGGTTCGGATTGAACTGCAACAACCGTGTCAGATGGACGATGGCCCTCCGCGATCCTGACTGCAGACGATGCACGCCCAGCTTGCGAATCGGCAACAGACAACTGTCGCAAGTGGCCTGGTGCACACAGTTTTCCACCTCCCCCCAACGCAGGTTGGCGACCGCAACGTCCAGCAGCGCATGTTCCCAGACTTCCGCTGAGATTCGGCCCTTGAGCGGCGACAAGAAACGGATTGCCGTCTCCAGACGAGCGACGGCTTCGCGAGGCCGCCCCTGCGCCAAGTGGATGTCGCCGATCGAGGATAGTAAGTTGACGCGCTGCGCGACCGGGGCGGAATCGGGCAGCGATTCGAGTTTCGCCTCCATTTCGCGCAGCCGCGCGTTCCCGCCGAACAGCCGGTCTTGAAACCCCGGTTCTCGGCTGACTTGAGCGAGGACGTTGAGCATTCGCTCATGACCGGTCAACGGACGCGCGTAGGAACGCCGCTCCACGGGATCGAATGCAACCGCCCACGCCGTTCCGACAGTCGCTGCGCAAAGCAATAACCACCCGATCGGATTCCTGACAGCGAAACGTTTTGCAGGTCTGCGCATTCGTTCCTTCGATCAATAAGATCAATAAAAGGCAATAAAAGGGGACGCAGCTCTTTTTTCACCCGTTCTCTCCCGTCCGCGGCCGCCCCCGTGCCCGCAGCGTCCATTCTAATCCGAGACGCTTCGCCGTGCGCGTCTGCCAGAGCGGGGTGCCGAAGGGAGAGCCGCGGAGCACGCTGCGGCGGACGGCGGCGAGTTCGGCTTCGGTCTGCGGGCGGTTGACGAGCTTCACCCAGTCGGTCGGCTCCGGCAGCGGCCAGCGGTGCAGGAGTTGTTTCGCTTCCGCGTTGCCGTGCACCCGCCGCCACAGGCTGGACCACCGCCAGTCTTCGGCCCGTTCGACGAGGTTGGCCCGCTTCGCGTTGCGTTCGACGTAGCGGATGCCGGTGTAGAAGTAGTCGTTCGTCTGGATGGGGAACGACTTGAAACGGCCCTGGTAGAGGTGGCCGGTGCCGCTGGTGCCGTGGTGGGCGTGCCAGCGCATGACGTGCGTGTGCGTCAGCCAGCGGAGAAACGCGGTGAGTTCGCCGTCTTCGCGCGGCCAGAGCACCATGTGCCAGTGGTTGGGCATGACTTGGTAGGCGAGCAGGCGGGTGGGGTGCCTGGCCATCGCCTCGTGCAGGACGGCTTCGAAGGCGGCGTAGTCGGCGTCCTTTTCGAAGAGCGTCTGCCTGGCCACGGCCCGGTTGAGGACGTGGTAGACGAGACCGCCGGGGGCGTAGCGGGGGCGACGGGGCATGGCGGCAGGCTACCGTGGCGAGCCGGCGGCGTCAAGAAAAAGTCAAGAAAAAGAGCTGCGTCCCCTTTTGTCCTTTCCCAAGGACGATTTCACGGCAGCATCACCCGCCCGCCGTCGACCACCACCGTTTGGCCGGTGATAAACGCCGATCGCTCCGACAGCAGGAACTCGACGAGCTCCGCGACGTCGTCCGGCTGGCCGATGCGGGAGATCGGCGTGGCGTTGATGAGGGAATCGAGGGCGGGCTGCTTGACGCCGGCGAGGATTTTTGTGTCGATCAGCCCCGGGGCGACGGCGTTGATGCGGATGTTGTGGCCGGCCAGCGCTTCGGCGACGGATTGGGTGAAGGAGATCACGCCCGCTTTCGAGGCGGCATACGCGATCGCCATCGGCCGCGGACGGAGGCCGGCGATGGAGGCGATGTTGACGATCCGCCCGAAAGCGCGCCCGACCATCCCGTCCTTCACGGCCCACGTCACGTTGTAGACGCCGGTCAGGTTCACGTCGATCTGCCGCTGCCAGATCTCCGGCGTGGTTTCGGCGTGGGTGACGTAATCGAAGACGCCCGCGTTGTTCACCAGCAGGTCGATCGGCCCCAGCGTCTGCTCGACGTCGCGGACCATCGCCTGCACGTCGTCCCACGCGGCGACGTCGGCTCGCACGACGTGGGCGATGCGCCCTTCCGCCGCGACGCGGTCCGCCGTTTCGTGGGCGGCCGCTTCGTTCCCCACGTAATTCACGGCCACGTTCGCACCGGATTTCGCGAGCCGCACGCAGACGGCCCGGCCGATCCCGCGGCTGCCGCCAGTGACGAGTGCGGTGCGGTTTTCGAAATGCGCGTTCATCATGCCGGCCATCGTAGCACAGCGAGCGGCGCGTGCCGACCGTCGTCAGCGACCCGTGCCCTTTGCGTTGCCGGCAAACTCGGCGAGCTGCTTCAAGGCATCGTCGGTGGCGGGATAGATCTGTTGCCGGTGGGAGGAATCGGGGACGGGAGTAATCTCCCATCCGCCGCGGCGAGTGAGCGACAGGGGAATGATGTAGGTCTTCCCGTCGCGCGCGCCGACGTCGGCCAGTCCGTCCACGCGGATTTCCCCCGTCAGTCCCGCGCCGCTCCAGTCTTTCACGACCTTCACCTGCCCGTCCGCGGCATCGAGGATTTGCGCGGTCACGATCTTCTCGGATCGGCCGAGTTGCCGGCGGTTCAGCGTGACGGGATTGGCCGTGAAGACGACCAGCGCGATGAGCACGGCCCACCAGACGGCGACGAGCGCGACGGCGATCAGCAGCCGGCGACGGAAGCGGGCGGCGTCGGAATCCGACAGGGGCCTTCCCGACGAAGCCTCATCCGCCGGGGACGCCTCATTCGCGTCGCCGGCCTTCACGGCAACGCCGCCGGCCGGTTTCGATCGAGGGCTCCGTTTCCGGCGTGACACGAGTCGATCCCTCCCTGAGAGTCCGTCAATGGCAGCCCACCGGCAATCGTCCCAAAAGAATCTACCGCGCTTCGCTCGTTTGATGAAGCGGGTGCAAGCGTTGGGCGATGAGCGGTTCCATCTCATCCCACAGCGGCTCGTAGTAGGTCTTCATTCGGGAATTCGCATCCTCCGATCCGTGCTGCGACAACCAACGGAGATACCGGTCGCGCTCGTGTTCCCAGAAATAGCGGTGACGCTCGGAATTCGTTTCGCCCAGCAGGCTGGGAACATTATGCAGCAATTCGATCTCAGCCTGGAACCAGTCCTCATGCCCGGATTCGATCGCCTGCCTGAGCACGACAAAACCGAACTGCAACATGCGGGCGTAGAGATGATCGAGGGGGTCCATCTTCACTCACCCCCGAAACGCGTGCGACGTGTCGATGCGGTAATTGCGGTCGAATTCCGTTTCGAAGTCGTACACGTCCACGAAGTCGCTGAGGTGGTCGTTTTCGGTTCTCTTCATCTCGCCGCGGTCGATGAGCTCGAACACCATGCGGCCGAAGTCTTCGGTGCCCTCGATGCCCCAGTGGCGGAAGACGGCCGGGGCCAGCAGGCCGAACTGCCGCCGCGCCAGGTCGCGGACGCCGTCGAGCAGCTCGCCCCCGCTGACGTGGGCTTCGTCTTCGTCGTCGTCCTGCCGGGCGTTGCGGCCCAGCAGCCGCTGCGAGTGCCGCAGGGCGGCTGACAGAAACTGGTAGGCGTCGTGGTGAAATCGGTTCCGCGTGCGAACGGGGGTCGTGCTGGTCGTCGTCATGTCTTCATTCTGCGGGCAGGCGATCGGGAATCGGCAGAAGCCAACCCATCCAGTATAGCGCGCCGCGCGACCAAGCTGAAGGGATCGCCGTGGAAGAAAATGCCGTCGGGTGCATCCGCTGGTTGGTGGCCCGTGGCGGATGCCGCCCGCATCTGCGCGGAATCCAGGCGCCTGGGGGGTCGCAACCAAAGTTAGACAGAAAGATTGGTGACAGAAAAATGGAGGCGCTGGAATTCAGGGACCTGGCTGAGAACACGCGCGCCCGCGAATCCGAGTCAGGCAAGGGGCGATCCGACGTCTCTTTGAAACAATTGTTTGCCGATTCCCTGGAAGAAACCCGACAGCAAGAAACCGAAAGTACGGAGAAACCCGCCCAATCCCCTTTCTATGTTTCTGTCACCAATCTTTCTGTCTCGTCTTCGCGCGAATCCGTTGGAGCAACGTGATCCGCGATGCGCAACCGCCGCGTCACTTGAACAGCCGCTGCATCACGAAATACCCCGCCCGATTCAGCCCGAAGCGTTCGTAGGTCGCGTGGGCAGGGGCGTTGTCGGCTTCGACGTACAGCCGCAGCCCGACGACGTTCGGGTCGGCGTCGGCCTCGGCAAACACCGCCTCGAACAGCCTGCGGAAGACCCCCCGCCGCCGGTAGTCCGGGTGAATGTACACGCTCTGCAGCCACCAGATGTCGCCGTTGCGCCAGTCGCTCCATTCGCGGGTGTGCATCAACTGGCCGACGATCTGCTCGCCGTCGCAGGCCACGAAGTACCGCCCCTTGGCCGGGTCTTCCAGCAGCCGCCGCACGCCCGGCTCGACGTCGCCGGTGTCGAGCGTCGTGTCTTCCGACTCCTCGGCGAGCCGGCAGTTGAATTCGACGATCGTCGGCCAGTCGTCGAGGCAGGCGGGGCGAATCGCGATCTCGTTCATGCGGGCTTGGTGAGTGGTGAGTGGTGAAATGCTTTCGCGACATCATACAACTCACCACTCACCACTCACCACTCACCCGACCGTCCGTCATATTCGTTCCTCCTCTTGCGGCTTAGCCGTTCGCCATGAGAAACGGAGGGTTTTCCCGAACCGCCTCCGTGAAAATGGCGATATTGAGTAGCGTGAAACGGGCGGGCAAACAGTTGCGGTCGGGAAAAGGTTTCCGGTCGCACCGCCGGATCATCCATCAGCCGGCGGGCGCTAGCCCCCGCTTTCCACGAATCACGCTACGAACCGGGGGCTGGCGCCCTGCGGCTGATTTGCACTCAAGACGCGGCATCGCAAGGAGACAACTCACAGATGAATCAACTCCATCGGGACGAGTCCGGAATGCGGAGTTTGCGGAATCACGTCTGGTCGGCGACGGCGATCGCGCTGATCGCCGGGCTGCTGGGAATTCATTTCCTGGCCGAACGGACGCTGCGGCGGGAAATGGACGAGCAGGCCGCCGGCTTGAGGCTGCAACTGACGACTGTGCGGAATGAACTGAAGCTGCTGGTCGACGCCCGCGAAGACGCCGCCGCCGCCAACTCGCTGCTGGCCGAATTGCGGCGGCAGCGCGAACAGCTCGACGAGGGCCGCAAATCGCTGGCCGCGGCGGGCGGGCTGCTGGGGGAATCGCGTACGGCCCTCAACGAGATCGTGGCCCTCAAAGACCGCATCGCGACCGAAGCCGCCTCGATCGAAGACGCCCAATGCCGGCTCGTGCAATTGGGGAGCCTGAAATCGCAGGTGCTCAGCGAATCGCGGGGCGTCGAACGGGCGGAAGTCGCCGCGAACGACCTGATCGCGTTGAAGTCGACGATCAACAAAGGGGCCGCCGACGTCGCCGCCGCCCGCGCCAACGCCGACGCGATGATCGTGCTGCAGGACGTGCTGGCCGGCCGCGGCGCGTGGAACGCGAAGGCGCAGGCCAACCTGAAGACGATGTCGCAGCTTCGCGACGCGATCGCCGGTTCCGACGACGCGCTGCTGAAGGCCCGCGCCAACGCCGACCAGATGCGGGCGCTGCTCGACGATCTCGCCTCGGACCGCATCGACGTGCGGGCGGCGGGGCGGAACCTGAAGAAGCTCATCGAAATCCAGATCCGGTTGAACGAACGCAGCCGCAACATCGCCGACGCCGTGCAGACGCTGGAACTGCTCTCCGACCTGCAGGATGAAATCGCGTCGCACGTCCGCTCGCTGGGGGGGATTCGCAAGGAGCTGCTGGAGCTGGCGCTGATGGAGAACACCGTCTCCCGCGTGGCCCGCATGCTGCAGCCGCTCACGCAGCTCGTCGACCTCCGCCGACTGGGCGACCGCGAGATCCGCGCCGCGGCCCGCAACATCCTCGAAAACCGCAGTCGCCGCCTGAGCCGCAATGAACTTCCCGACCCGACGCGATCGACCGCCACGGAAGCCGCCAGGCCCGCGGCGAAGCCCGTTCCCTTTCCGACCGACCTCGAGTAACGCCAGGCACGGCGTGACCGGACCCCGCGGACGCCCGCCCCGCGGGTCCCCAACGGCGAGACCCTCAGCCGACAGATTGACACCATCGACTTCGCCACGACGGCGGGGGTGGGAGACCGCCCCCGTCGTTTTTGTGATTCAGGGTGCCTTCCCACATGCCGACTATTGCTGTGGGTTGCCGCGCGCATCTTGCTGATTGGAGAACTGGCCGTCTTGAACCGCTTCGGTGTCGGGATCTTCAAGTCTCCAGAACGTCAACTGTCCGATCGGCATGCCCGGCTTCAGTTCGATGTTGAACGGCCCAAGATTGCAGATTTCCAGCGTCAGCCGACCGGTCCAACCGGCGTGGGCATGTGGTGCCGTTAAATGCACGAGCATTCCGAGTCTGGCCAGGCTGCTCTTTCCCTGAATGTGCATCGCGACGTCGTGGGGAAGCGTCGTGTGTTGCCGCAGATCCGCCAGATAGAACGACCTTGGTCGCAGCGTAATGACTCCCGCGTTATCGGGCGGGACGGTCTTCAAATGGGCCTCCGCAAGGCGATTGTAGACGAATTTCTCGGAGTCGGTTTGCCATAAGGAGATCGTCATGCGAACTGCGGCGGGCTGTGGCGACCATTCATAGATCGTGTCACCGAGATGGATTTCGATGGAATCGGTGTCGAAATCTGCCGGTTCCGGCGGCGGGTCGATTTTCAGCGTGCCATCTTCAAGATGGCGCTTAATCGCGCGTTCGGAAAGAATGCCCATGATCGCTCATTTGACGGCTGATTCATTGACCCAGATACGACGGCCGCCGGCGATGACCTGTCGCGGGAGCTGTATCAGGACACGTTTCACGTCGCGATCCCGCTCGACGACTTCGACCGGAATCCGGCCGGTGGATTGATCGAGAGCGGTGACCAGTTCGCTGTCCACCATCGATTCGTACCACCGGTCCGCCCCTTGAATCAGAACGCCGACCTCGTGCGGGAACATGCCGTTCATCGTCTGACATTCAATGCTCGCCATCGTCCGCGCCCCGTTTGACTTTCCCATCGTTGGCCTCCTCGGTGCCTTCAATCCCGAACTGGTCGATGAAGTCAACCGCTGACTCTGCCGCATATTGTGCTGACGGCAATTCGTTCTTCAAGCGTACACGTCGGCCGGCGCCGGTACAACACGCGTTTCACGGCGATTGCCCGCCCGACGGTTCCGACTGAAGTCGGTACACCAGCGCCGGCGCTACCGTCCCATCCCGAACCGCTTGATCGAAATCTTCCCCGTCTTCGAGTCGAGGTCGATGTCCCAGCCGTACCATTGCATCACGCCGACGACCACGAGGAACAGCGCGACCAGCCCCGCGAGGACGCACACCCCGTAGGCCACCGCCGGGCGGGAGGAAATGTCGCGTTCCCGCGGTTCGCCGGCGGCCAGGCGGCTGATTTCGGGGTCGTCGGGCACGTAGAGCACCGCGACGGTCTTCGCCCCTTCCAGCTTGTCCCAGTCGGGGCGGAATGCCTCGGCGTTGCGGGTCGCCGTGCGGCCGTCGGGGGCCGTGATGCGGTACTCGATTCGCGGCGTGACGCCGTTGGGGGCCAGGAACCGGTGGACAATCTCGGCCTCGCCCGGCACGGCTTCCTCTTCGAGACGTTCGGCGGCGCGCTGGTCGCTGTGCGTCTTCCACGCCATGAAGCCCGAGCCGGCGAGCATCAGCAGTCCGACCGAGCCGCACAACACCGCCGAGCGGACCGCCTTCTTGCCGCGGACGCGATCCGACGTGTCGTCTCCCTTGGCGGCAATACGGTCGCGGATGAGGTCGACCATCGCGTCGAAGTCGTCGAACGCCTCGCTGAGCTTCGCGATCGTCTTGCCGTCGGTGTCGTACACGATGAGTTGGCGGCGATGCGTCATCGTCACCGTATCGACGTTTGCCCAGCCGATCCGGTCCCACGAGAAGGTCTGCTTCCCCTTGCGGCCCTCGATCGAGAGCCCCCGCGGCCCGACGGCGACCTGCAGCGGCGAGCGGGCCAGCGAGGCGGCCACGGTCAGCGCCCCGACGCCGACGATCGCGGGGAGCGTCGCCATGATCTGCACGGAAAGCTGGTCGACGCGGGCGACGATGGCCACGACCATCCCCATCACCGCCAGCCCCAGCGCCACGATCCCACCGACGAGCCACCAGACCGCCTTCGTCCCCGCCGAATCGCTGCGGAAGAAGAGGGATTCGGCTTCTTCGCCGGAAGAATTCGGTTCGTTCATCGCCCGCCCTCGGCTGCTCGAAAATCCGTTGTTGTTGTACCACGGGGCGGCAGCGAAATTCCAGCGGATACTGCACAGCGGAAAGGGACAAGGGAACGCGGATTCCCCAGCGCGGCGAAGCCGCAACCAAAGTTAGACAGAAACATTGGTGACAGAAAAATGCAGATTCAAACGGACAACGAGTCCGGCAGCGGATCACAAGTCGCCGGGAGTCTCAGCGTGAGTCGGAACGGAACAAATGAAGACGGACATTTCGAATTCACGGTAGCCGATCGTTCACATCAGGGGCGCCGACAGAAGGCAAGTGAGGCAACAGAGAGGAATGCGCAATCCCCTTTCTTATTTTTCTGTCACCAATCTTTCTGTCTCATCCTTTCCCGCAGCCGGCGGCCCGAACAGGCGGCCGTAGACGCGGCGGGGAACGCTCTTCGCGCGGCGCTGCAAGCGGTGCAGCCACGGTTCTGACGTCGCTGCGGACGGGCTGTCCACCCGGCGGCGGACCTCGTCGAGCGACAGGCCCCACAGCAGCCGTCGCTCGCTCTCGAACTGCTTCGTCTGCTCCTCGGAGAGCACCGTCAGATCAACCGGGCCGATCGACTGGGCGACGGCGGCGAACCGGCCGTGCCACTCGACGACGTTGAACCCGTTGCGTTCTTCAACGAGCCGCGGCGGCCGGGCGGCGAGCATTCCCGCGACCGCCTCGGGCGCGAAGTTGTCGCCGACGTGCAGGTCGTCGAGCTCCTCGCGAAGCTGCTCCAGCGACGTGCCCCACAACAGCATCTTGTCGGCGACGAGCCGCTTCTTCTGTTCCTCCGACAGGGCCGTCAGATCGACCGGGCCGAGCAACTGGGCAATCGCCACAAGCCGGCCCTGCCACTGCACGATGTTGAACCCGTTGCGGCTGTCGACGAGGCTGGGGGGCTGCGTCAGCGGTTCGTATTGCGGCAGGCGGAAGCGACGCTCGTTGATGAGCTTGCAGGCTTCGTCCAGCGAATGGCCCCACAGCAGCGACTGGTTGGCGGCGCAGCGTTTGCGGTCCGGCTCGGATAGCTCGGCCAGGTCGACGTGCCCCAGCCACTGCGCGATCGCCACGAACTGCCCCCGCCAGGCGACGATGTTGTACCCGTCGTGGCTGTCAACCAGCACCGGCGGCTGGGCGAGCAGCATCTCGCGAATGACGTCGACGCTTGGCGCGATGATGCAGAATCCCTCCCGCTGCCATGCGCCCAGCGTCCGCATGTCGGTCTGCCGCCAGTCGACCTCTCCCAGCGACGTCGCCAGCGCAATCGCCTGCGGGCCGGCTTCGTAGAGATCGAAGCCGCAGAAGTTTTCCTCCAGCAACACCGCCGCGGGGCGTTCGCGCCGCAGGCCGAGCTGATCGGCGAAATCCCCCAGGCAGGGGCCGCTGCTCTGGACGGGGAGGAAGGGGACTTGTGTCACCAAAGGGGATGGGGTCGGGTGTCCAGAATTCAATTTTCCGGTTGAAGCACTTTCACAGCCGGAAACCTCTCGCGGAAAATTGAATTCTGGACACCCGACCCCAGCCAGCACGGCCCGCACGTCGTAACCGGCGGCCTGCCACAGGTCGAACGTTTGCGGCGACGCGAACAGCCAGAACACATCCCGCCGCCACGCCGGCCATTCGAGCCACGCCGCGGCGGGGTCTTTTCGGCGGGGCTTCGCGCGATGGCTGTTGATCGGCCCCCCCTGCACGAGCCGTTCCAGCGCTTCGAGCGGGTATTCCAGCCCCGTCACGTCGCGGCAGAAGAGCGACAGGGCGGCGACGTCGGTCGTGAGGTCTTCCATCCGCGCGTTCGGCCAGCGGTTGCACGCGAGGTCGAGCGCCGTCTGCCGGGCGGCGTAACAGCTCACCACGAACGCCATCGCCTCCACGGGCTGGTCGGTCTCCAACAGCAGCGCCTCGGGGCAGAACTCGACGGCGTGGCGGAAGACCCGGCGATAGTGTTCCCGCAGGTCGGGCTGGGCCTCGGCCGAGAGCACCAGCGCCGTGTGCGATTCGATGAAGCCGATCGGGTGCCGCACGAGGTTGACGATGCGAATTCCCTCCAGCGATTCCCCGTTCGTCTCCCGCTGCAGCAGCTCGCCGATCGTGAATGTGTGCACGTTCCCATGCACGGCCGCCGCCGGGGCGGCTTCGCGGTAGGCGGCAAAGATCTCATCAAGCGTTCGGGCGGCGTAGAACTCGCGGAGTTCGTTCCCCCGCGTCAGCGACCCGCGGTCCCCCTGCCGGTGCTCGTCATTGAGCCCGTGCCGCGAGACGGAATCGAGGGCGAACTTCCCATGCGTCACGTACACGTCGGGATGGCAGGCCAGCGCGAAACTGAGCCAGCGTGTCGCCGAAGCCCCGGGGGTGGTGACGAGATAACGGGACATGCGGATTGCTCCGTGGTTGCCATCAGAAATGGTTGAACACGGAGTAGTGGAGCAATGGAGTGTTGGAGTCATTTGAGCGGACGATTGCCTCGCATCACTCCATTACTCCATCACTCCACCACTCCATTACTCCCCCACTCCATCACTCCATTTTCCGCGCTCGATCGCGGTGTGACTTCCTGACTCACGCCGCCCGCCGCTGCAGCTTCGTCCTCTGTTCCGAATCGCCCAGCCGGCTTGCGAGGCGTTGCCATTCTTTCCGCAGGCCGCTTTCGGTCTTCGCGATCGCCCGCGGGGAATCCTTGGCGTTGATCACTTCCAGCAGCAGCCGGTTGACTTCGCCGCAGCCCGCCTCGGCCGCGTCGGAGATCGCCTCCACGACTTCGCTGTTCGTGAGCGTCGATCGTTCGACATGAGTCCATTCCCGCTTCGGGCACGACTTGAACGCGAACTGGCTGGCGTCGATGTTCGATTTGTTGAACGCAAACCCGAACAGGTCGGGGTCTCCCTGCGAACTGTAGACTTCCTCCCGTTCGATGTGCCGCGCGATGAGCTTCTGCAACGGCGAATACTCGTCGGGGTCGAGGTCCGGCACCGGCGGGTAGCCGAACTCGTCCAGGTAGCGGTCGAACCCGTGCTCGCGGAACAGGTCCATGTGGGCCTGCACGAGACTGTTCTTCCAGTCGCCGACGATCCCCTTCCCCGCGCGGTAGTTGTGCCGGTGGTGCTCCAGCGTGTTGACGTGGTCCATCGGCTTCCAGATTCGCAGCGCGTCGTCGCGGGACACCTCGCGGCCCAGCGCCTGCCCGACCTTGCGGATCGTCTCCATCGGCTCGCGGATCAGCTCTTCCCAGTGCATCACGAAGTAGCGGTCACGCGCGGCGAGGAATTCGTCGTAGGCGTTCGTCAGGAAGCGGATCAGCCCGCTGACGAACTTCAGGTCCGTCAGCTTGTACAACGCCAGCCGCTGCCGCAGAAACGTCTCGTCGGCGTCGGGCAGGAACTTCTGCACGTGCTCGCTGGCCATCGCGTTCAGCGAGAAGCAGGCCGAGTTGATGACGCCGATCGGGTTGCGAATCGACGCCAGCAGCCGGTACTTGCCGAAATGCGGATGCTCCGCCCACAACCCCGGCGCCGTGTGCGAATGCACGACCGGGTAGTAATCGAGCACCTGCCGCGGGTGCGACGTCGAGAGCAGAAAGTCCCCCATCCCGCGAACGCCGAAATACTTCCGCACGCAAGCCCGCTCGGGGTCGGCCTTGTCGAGCCACTTGGGCCCCCCGACCAGCAGGTGAAACTCGCCGTTGAAGATCAGATCGTCCGTAATCCCGTGCCGGGCGAAGACGTCCCGGTACACCCCGGACAGCCACAGTCCCGCGCGCTGCACCGTCTCCCGCAGCAGTTCCTGTTTCAGATCGGCTTCCCGCGCGTCGGCGACCAGGTTCTCGATTCCGGAGACGACCTGAATCAACAGCGAAAACCCGGTCCGCGGCGTGCCGATCACGAGAGGCTTGGCGAGCATTCCGTTGCTCCTGGAAGAGTCGAGAGTCGAGAGTCGAGAGTCCAGTGCCAGGAATTGTTCGTAGTGACCGGCTTCAGCCGGTCGAGTGCGTCACTCGCGTCGCTCCTCCATCGACCGGCTGAAGCCGGTCACTACGAACGAGCCGGTCACTACGAACGGCCGTTTTCGACGCCACAGGCGAACACGGTCCGGCGGGGGAAATCTATCGGGAATGGGGGATTGTGGAAAGGTGAATCGCAATCGGCGACGAGAGTGCGGAAGGAACGCTGATTCAGAAGATCGAGCGGTATCGCGCGGATCAAACGGGAATCAGGGAAAGGCAGAATGATCACATATCAGTCATTTTTTTCTCCCCCAATTTATAACCTGCCTCTTTCTGATTCTCATCAAGGGCGGGTTATAAATTGAGGGGAAAGAAATTCTGCCGAATTCGGATTTGCGGCTCGTGTTGACGCGTTCCGCGTTCCCGGCTATTCTCCCGCTCCTCTCCCATCTCCTGCCACGTCTCCGCCGATTCCTTCAAGGCCGTTCCCTTGCGATTGCGCCGCGTTTTGCCGTTGTTTCTGCGGGCCGCCGCGATTCTCGTGGCGGCGTCGGCGATTGCGCCGGCGGAACCCGATTCCGCGGGACCCGAACCGGGCGTGCTGCTCTTGAAGAGCGGGCGGCTGGTGCATGGGCGGATCAGCGAGAGTTCCGGCGGGTTCGTCGTCGACCTGAAAAACGGGCGGATGCTCGTCCCCTTCAACCAGGTGCGAATGCACGCCGCGTCGGCCAATGAGGTTTACTACAAGCTGCGGAAGACGGTTCCCGAAGGGTCGGTCAACTACCGGCTCGAACTCGCGACGTGGTGCCTTAACAACAAGCTCTACAACCAGGCGCGCAACGAAGTGCAGACCGTGCTGAAGGCCGAGCCGCAGAACCCCACCGCCGGCCGCATGCTCACGCGCATCGACGCCCTGCTCGACACGAAGCGCGACGACGCCGCGGAACAGCGGCCGTCGCTGGCCGAGCGGCTGCTGGCGCCCGAAACGAAGTCGCTGGCGGGGTTGTCGCCCGACGCGGCGGCGGCGTTCGTGGCCCGCGTGCAGCCGATTCTGATGAATAACTGCGCCCTGGCCGGCTGCCACGGGCCGCGGGTCAAAAACGACTTCAGCCTGCTGCGGGTGCATCTCACCTCCGGCAGCCGTCGCGGGCAGTCGGAGCGAAACCTGGCGGCGGTGCTGCGGTACGTCGACGTCCGCCGCCCCGAAGCGAGCCTGCTGCTGGAAAAACCGAAAGGAAGCCACGGCCGCCGCGGCCGCACGATCTTCCGCGGCCGCGCAGGCGCCCTGCAGATGGAAAACCTGCGGAACTGGGTGCGGATGGTCTCGAGCGACTCGCGAACGAAGTCCGACGGCCTTGGAAGGCCGTCGTACAAGAAATCGTCGATCGCCGCGCGGGCCACCGGCGACCCGGTAGTGACGCCGCAATTGCGGAACGGCTTCGGAAACGGTCCCCCGACGCCCCGATTCCAACTCACGCCGGCCATGCGGGCCGCGCAGTCGCGCTTGAAGAACAACATCGCCGTTCGAGGCCGGAAGCCGCCCAAGCGACGCAAGGCGGCGGGCGATCCGTTCGATCCCGAGGAATTCAACCGTCAATCCGCCGCCGGAAAAAGCGGAAAGCGGGAATGAAGGCGGAAAGCGGAAGGCGGAAGTCACAAGTCGGAGGTCGGAAGTCGGACGTCGGAGGTCGGAAGTCGGAAGTCGGAGGTCGGAGGTCGGAAGTCGGAAGTCGGAGGTCGGAAGTCGAAGGCCGGAAGTCGGAGGCCGGCGATCAGGACCACTCACCACTCACCACTCACCACCCACCACTCACCACTCACCACTCACCACTCACCACTCACCACCCCAACCTTCACCTTCGCCGGGAACATTGCGATGACCGTTCGAATCGCGGCCATGACTGGTCTGTGTCTTTCCGCCTTGATTGCCGCCGGCTGCCAGAATGCCGCGCCCAACCTCGGCCAATCCCCCCTGGGAGCGGGCATGTTCGGGCCGCACGTCTCCGGCACGCAGCAGACCCAGTACGGGGCCGATCCCTTTCTGAACGCCGAAGAACCGCAGGGGGCCGCGACGAATTCGGGCCACGTGCGGGTTGCCGGCGTCGAGCAGCCGCCGCCGGGGCAGGCCACGAGCAACCTGTCGCCGACGATCATCCCGGCCGGTTATCAGCAACCCGCGATGCCGGCCGCTTCGCAGCCGCCGGCGGGACCGTTCAATCAGCCCGCCGCGATGCCCGTGCAGCCCGTCGGCAACAGCGGCTGGCAACAGAGCCAGCCGGGGATTTCGTCAAGGCCGTATTGAGCCAGGGGTCTGGTCTGGCCTGATGAAAGTGTCGGAGCGGCCTCAAAGCGCGCCATCCGGTTTTTGTTTCCGGAGATGCGCCTTGGATTCGACGAAAACCGCAGGTTTCGGACATCCTCACGCAGTTTTTGAAACAGAACCGGGATGAATCGGCTCGAAGAACGCTTCGCGGGCTTTCGTCCGGCTCTTGTTGCGGATAGGAGTCCACCAGCTTTCATCAGGTTTGTGAACAGACAAAGACATTCCGCCATTTTGAAATCAATTTTTTACCCCTCAATTTATAACCCGCCCTCTGATCGTGAAGGGCGGGTTATAAATTGAGGGGTGAAAAATTCTGAAGCAGAACCGAGATGGACCTCGCAGCGGGACGGGAGACATTTTCATCAGGCCAGGTCTGGTCCATTTTTCGACGATTCGTTTGGGGACGCGCGAAACGTTCCCTTCGACAAATGGACCTGACCCCGTTCGGGTCGCATACTGGCGCAAACACGGGGACAGGTCCATTTTTCGGGCGACGCGTTACGTGATGTCCTCGCGGTTCGACCGAAAAATGGACCAGTCCCCTCAGTCGCGCAGAAACTCACGCACGCGCGGCAAAATCTTTTCCGGGGCGTCTTCGAAGACGTAGTGCCCGGCGTTGGGCAGGCGCAGCGTTTTCGCCTGCGGGAAGCGTCGCTGGAATTCCTCCAGAAACGCCGGCGTGAAGCACCAGTCGCGCTCACCCCACACGAGCAGCAGCGGGCGGTCGCCGAACTGCGACAGGCCGTTCTCGATCTCGACCAGCGTTTCGTAACTGGGATGCGACGGCTTCAGCGGAATGTCGCGCACGAAGCGGTGCACGGCGATGCGGTTGGCCCAACTGTCGTAGGGCGCGAGATAACCGGTCCGCACCGCCGGCGTGATGCGAGACCGGTCGGCGACGGCCATCCGCAGCGCCGCCCGCGAGAAGAGATTCAACCCCCGCACGCCGAGCGCGCCCAGCAGCGGGATGCGGCAGACGGCGATCCGCAGCGGAATCCGCCGCGACCGGAACGCCGCCGTGTTGAACAGCACGAACCGGCGGAACCGCTCCGGCATCCGTACCGCCGCCCCCATGCCGATACAGCCCCCCCAGTCGTGCCCGAACAGCGTGACGTTGTGCAGGTCGAGCGCTTCGACGAACCGGCACAGATTGTCGACGTGCCGCCGCAGCGTGTAGGGGTAATCCCGCGGCTTGTCCGAGAACCCGCAGCCGATGTGGTCGACGGCCAGCGCGCGGTAGTCGTCCTTCAGCCCGGCAATGAGCTTCCGCCACGCGAAACTCCACGTCGGGTTGCCGTGCACCATCAACAGCGGTTCGCCGGCGCCTTCATCGACGTAGTGATACCGCAGCCCGTCGAGATCGAGGAAGTGCGACGTAAACGGAAACTCGGCTTCGAAGCCGGTGCGCGGGTAAGAAGAAGGAACGCTGATTTCGTTGGACTGGCTGTGAGGCATGAACGTGACGAACGCAAGGGAATGATGAGAGATCAAGGACGAGAGATGAAGCATGAGAGATGAAGGATGAGAGATAACCGGCGAATTCGTCCATCGCTCATCGCTAATCCCTCATCCCTGATTCCTCATCCTTCATCCTTCATCCCTCATCCCTCATCCCTCATCCTTTTGATCAGCGTTCCCTCTCTGCACTTCGTTGATGGCGGCCGCCAGCGCGTCCACGTCGTCTTCCGAATGGGCTGCCGAGATGGAAATCCGCAATCGCGACGTTCCGTTCGGCACCGTTGGGGGGCGGATGCCGGCGACCTGGAAGCCGCGGTCGCGCAGCCGGTCGGCGGCCTGCATCGTAGTCTTCGGATCGCCCAGAATCACCGGCACGATCGGAGCGATGCATTGTGGCGGAACGGCGTGCCCGCTGCCACGCAAGCCGGTCCGCAGGCGGTCGGACAGTTCCAGCACGCGCCTTCGCCGCCACGGTTCCGCTTCGATGAGGTCGACCGCCGCGACCGCCGCCGCGCAAATTGCCGCGGGCAGCGCCGTCGAGAACATCTGCGGCCGGGCGGTGTTCCACAGCAGATCGCACAACTCGCGCGACCCGGCGACGAACCCGCCCAGGCAGCCGACGGCTTTGCTCAGCGTGCCGATGCGGACCGTCACGGGATTCTCCACCCCGCACATCTCGGCGGCGCCGCGGCCCCGCTCGCCGAAGACGCCCGTGCCGTGTGCTTCGTCAACGATCAATCCCGCGTCGTGCCGTTCGGCGATGTCGCACAATTCCGCCAGCGGCGCGACGTCGCCGTCCATGCTGAAGACGGCGTCGGTGACGATCCAGCGGCGGCGCGCGGCGTCGGCGCGCTTCAATGCGGATTCCAACCGGTCGAGGGCATCATGCCGGTAGACCTGCAACTTCGCCCCGCTGAGCCGGCAGCCGTCGATCAGGCTGGCGTGGTTGAAGCGGTCGCAGAAGACGGCGTCCTCTTTGCCGGCGAGGGCGGCGATCGTTCCCAGGTTGGCGGCGAATCCGGTCGGAAACAGCACGGCGGACTCCGCCCCTTCGAACCGCGCCAGCCGCTCTTCCAGCCGGGCGTGCCATTCACTGCGCCCCGACACCAGCGCGCTGCCCCGCGCGCCGACACCGGAATCGCGCAACGCCTGCGTCGCCGCGGCGATCAACCGTTCGTCGCCGGCGAGGCCGAGGTAGTCGTTTCCCGAGAAATCGACGAGCGTGCGGCCGGCGAGCCGGCAGCGGCCGCCGGGCAACGGCGTCACAATTCGTCGCTCGCGGCGCATACCGGCGGCGCTCAGCGCATCGAGTTCAGCGTTGATCCATGGGGAGTTCATACCTTAAAAACCGCCGCTTGCGGCTTAGCACCGTTCGCCACCGGCTAAGCCGCAAGCGGTTACGTCAGCGCGACGACGTGGTCGCTCAGCCGTTCGTAACCGGTCTCGGTGATCAAGTAGTTGTGCTCGATCCGCATGCCGCCGATGCCTTCCACGTACAGGCCCGGTTCGAGCGTCACGACGTCGCCGGCCAGCAGCACGTCGTCGCTTTCGGGGACGAGAATCGGCGGCTCGGGGTGGGCCAGGCCGATGCCGTGGCCGGCGTGATGCGGCAACGCCCCGTAGCCGGCGTCTTCCAGCGGCTTCGACACGGCGGCGTAGACGTCCCGTGCTCGCGCCCCGGCCCGCAGGGCGCCTTCGCCGGCGGCCATCGCGGCTTCGCAGAGGCGGAACAGCATCTCCTGTTCGTCGTTGACGTGCCCCACGGCATACGTGTTCGTGAAGTCGCTGCGGTAGCCGTCCAGCACAACCGAGTAGTCGAGCAGGAACAGGTCGCCGTCGCGGAGGACGTAATCGGTCGGCAGCCCCCCCGCCTTGGGCTTCGCCGCGTTGAGGCCGCGGAAATCGCCGTAGACCAGGCACGGCCGGCCGGCGGCGTCGAGTACAGCGGCCTGCACTTCGCGGTAGACGTCGAGTTCGCCGACGCCGGGGCGGATGACCTCCTTCGCCCGCGCATGCCCCGCGTCGCCGGCCCGCATGCACTGCATGAGCAGATCAATCTCGTCGGCTTCCTTCTGCCGCCGCAACTGGCGGATCGTCGTTCCCAGATCGACGGCCCGGCTGCCGTTGAAGCCTTCGCCGGCTTCGCGCGTCGACGAATGCGTTTCGCGGTCGAGCCCGAGCTGCTCCCAGACCCCCAGCGGCAGCCACTCGGCTTCCACGACCCCTTTGCGGCCGAACAGATGGTCGGCCACCGTCTTCACGGCAGCTTGCAGCGCGTGGTCGCGATTGACGACCGAGCGCCGGTGGTCGTACCAGTCCTCGACCACTTCGCGGTCCACGTGCGGTTCGTGGGCCGCCGAGCGAATCGCAAAGTTGTCGGCGAACAGAGTCGCCGGCCCGTTCCGCTCCAGCAGCAGCAACCCCCGCTCGCCGCCGGAAAAGCTCAGCGGCTGCACAAGGAACCCGCACAGATAGTTGACGTGCCGCGGGTCGGCGATCAGCAGCCATTCGACGTCCTCGGGGACGGCCTGCCAGAGTCGCTGGCGACGGGATTTGCAGCCGGTTTGGGTGAGCATGGTCGCAACAGTCGAAGGTCGGAAGGTCGAAGGTGGGAAAGTCGAAGGTCGGAGGGTCGAAGTGTCGACAGCCGAAAGGTCAAAGTCCGAGTTCGAAGATCAGTAATTGGAGTTGGCCAGCTTTCCGCTTTCCGCCTTCCGCTTTCCGCCTTGGGTCACTCAACCCCCTGCCCCGCCAGCCAGCGCTCCGCGTCCAGCGCCGCCATGCAGCCGCTGCCGGCGGCGGTGACGGCCTGGCGGTAGTAGTCGTCGGCGACGTCGCCGGCGGCGAAGACCCCTTCCACGCTGGTGTTCGTGCGGAAGGGGACCGTCCACACGAGGTAGCCTTTCTTCGTGGTCTTCAGTTGGCCGTCGAGGAAATCGGTGTTCGGCGTGTGGCCGATGGCGGCGAAGTAGCCGGCGGCGGGGAGCTCTTCGGTCTTGTTTTCGTCCACGGTGCTGCGGATGCGGACGCCGGTCACGCCGCTCTCATCGTCGCCGAGCACTTCGTCGACGGCCGAGTTCCACTTCACCTCGATCTTCTCGTTGGACAGCGCCCGCTCGGCCATGATCTTGCTGGCGCGGAATTCGTCGCGGCGATGCACGATGTACACCTTCTCGCCGAACTTCGTGAGAAACGTCGACTCTTCCATCGCGCTGTCGCCGCCGCCGACGACGACCAGCGGCTTGTTGCGGAACCGCGGCAGCGCCCCGTCGCAGACGGCACAGGCGGAGACGCCCTGGTTCTTGAACCGCTCTTCGGATTCGAGGCCGAGATAATTCGCCCGGGCGCCGGTGGCGATGATGATCGCCTGCGCTTCGAGCTCGTCCCCCTCGCGGGACGTCAGCTTGAAGGGCCGCTGCGACAGGTCGACCTTGACGATGTCGTCGGTCTTCACGCGGGCGCCGAAGTTCTTCGCCTGCTGCCGCATCAGCTCCATCAGTTCCGGGCCGGTCACCGCCTGATGCAGGTCGTCGGATTTGCGATAAGGGATGTTCTCGGCCGGCAGCGAGGTGTGCAGGTACTGGTGCAGGTTTCCCGCGGGAAAGCCGGGGTAGTTCTCGACCTCCGTCGTCAACGCAAGCTGGCCGAGGGGGAGCGTGCCCTGTTCCTGGTTCTGCTGGGTGATGGCCCCTTCGTAGACGAGCGGCTGAAGCTCCGCGCGCGAAGTATAAATTGCCGCCGCCCAGCCGGCGGGTCCGGACCCGATGATGACGACCTTTTCCGTCACGGGCGTTTCTCCTGATGCGATAAGGAGTCGAAAGTGGCAAGGTCGAAAGTCGAAGGTCGCGTGCGCCGAGCATTCCTTCAATCTTGACTCTTCGACCTTCGACTCTTCGACCTTCGACTTGTCCGTTGTCTCCGGAACGATACTCAAGTAGAGGGGGCGGGACAATGGACCACGGTCCGCGAAGCGACCCGGACGCTGAGAGCGTCCGGGTCGCTCCGGCGTTCGCCCCGCGGGCGCAAGTATCGGGGAATTCCGGGTTTACTCTGAATGCAGCGGAATCCCTCCCGTGCCGCGTTTGCCGACTTTGCCTGATGTTCCGGTTGAATCGCTGCCGATGATAACACCTGCCTGTCCGCAGACGCGGTGCATATCGCGGTTTCAAGTTGGAGTTCAGCCTTCAGGCTGCCCGTTGTGCGTTCTGTCGCCATTTCACGCACGACGGGACAAGCTGAAGCTTGAACTCCTGCAGACGCCCGACAAAATCGGGGTATTCACCCCCGCGGATGCTGCGCTCACGACGACGTTGACGCTGAGGGGACCGACGAATGCCGCGCCGCTTTGTTGCCTGGATCGCCATCTGCTGCACGCTGTTGAGCGTGCTGGCGGCGGCCCCGGACGCACCCGGAGGGTACCCGGCCGCCGCCGGGCCATCCAGGGCGGCGGCGCAGGAAGCGACGGCTCGCGAAGCGCGACGCGGAAACGAACGAAGGGATCGGCGGCACTGCTACGCCGTGTTGGGTGAAGTCGCCACCGCGGGAGTTTACGCATCGCCGGCCGACCACGTCGTACTGGCAGACCTCGTGCGGCAGGCCGGCGGGTTGACGCCCCGCGCGAATCGGGGTGTGCGAGTCATCCGCGACGGCCGCGCGATTCTCAACACGCGGTCGGCCGAGGGGATGCGATTTCGCCTGCTGGCGGGGGACGTCGTCGTCGCCCTGGGCGACGAATCGCCGGCGGTTCAGATTGCCCCGCGGGGGAAGCCGGTCGTCACCGAGGCCGAGATGCCGGTGCAAGTCGCCCTCGTGAATCTCATCGAACGACCGGTCGTGCTGAAGCTGCGGCCGCGACACGCCGACCTGTCGACGCTGCTGCACCTGCTGGGGCAGCATCCGAACGTGGGGCGGTTCGTGCGGATCATCGGCAGCCGCGATCCGTCGAAGCTGCGGACCGGTTCCGTGCTCGAATTCGATCGGCGGGTGATCGACCCGCGGCGCATTCCGTCGCTGCCCGCCGTGATCGCTCCGCGGCCGCCCCAGGCCGGCGAAACGGTCGTGCGGACGGCTTTCGCGAGCAGTTCCCAGCCGAAGGGGGACATCCGCCACGTGCAGGGGACCGGCAAGGTGACGAATTCTAAGGCCCGCGTTCTGACCACGATGCCGCCGCCGTCGTTTCCGCATGGCGGAAACGACTCGACAGCCGCCGGCGCCACCCACCGACTTCGAACCGCCGCAAGGCCCGCCGACGTCGACGAGCCAGGAATGCGATCGCAGCCGCCGATGCCGCCCGCGGAGAAGGCGGCCATCGATCGCGACCTGGTGCGGAAGGCGGACCGCGACGAGAACGCGGAAGACGATTCGAAGGCCTCCTTCGATTTCGTGACGCTCGTGATCGGCGTCTTCGCCCTGCTCGGCGCGCTGAGCGCCGCGGCGTTGCTGATCTCGGTGGTCCGCCGTGCGATCTGGGGGCCGCCGCAGGCCGGTTCCCCGGCGCAGCGCCGCAGCCGACTCGACCAGTTATTGCACAACGAACTGGAACTCGTCGTCGAACCGATTACCGTTCCGTCCGGCGAGTCGTTCTTCGGCCGGGTGGCCGGCCCGCTGCGGAATCGCAACCGCATTGACGACGAACACGCGCCGGCTGACCATCAACGGCCGCACATCGACTCGCGGGCGGCCGCCGCGCAATCCGCACCTGCGGGAAAGAAGCCCAGCATCCGCAGGACCGACGGCCCTCAAACGCATCCGGCCGGCGACGGTCCGTCGTCCGCGGCTTCCCGCTCGCCCGCCGCGCATCCCGCTCCTGAACCGACCCAATCAGCCGGCATGCGCTAGCGTCCGGTTTGGCGAAAAACATTGTGTCAAAGGGGTCGGGTGTCCAGAATTCAATTTTCCGCGGATGACTCTCAACCGACCGAGCGGTTCCGACGGAAAATTGAATTCTGGACACCCGACCCCAACCCCGTTTCCAAATGTTGCAAGAGGTACTGGGATGAACATCGCCCTGGACGTCGGCACCCACGAATTTCGATCGCTGCGGATCGCGAACGGCAAGCTGATCGCCCGCCGGTGCCGCGCGGCCTACGCCGTCGTGGACGACACCGTCAACCATCGAACGATGCTCAAGCAGGCATCGGTTTCCTACGCGGTCGGCGAGGAGCAGTTGCTGATCTACGGCGACGACGCCGAGCGGGTCTCGCAGTTGTTTCGCATTCCCTGCCTGGAGCTGCTGCCCGGCGGGGACGTGCCGGCCGACGATCCTCCCGCGAGGCAGATGATCGCCGCGCTGATCGAATCGCTTATCGGCCGCGTCCCCGGAAGGATGCGACGCGGCGAACCCAAACAGGCCCGGGCCGAAGGCAACGGCGCGATCTGCGCGCTCACGCTTCCCCATCTGGAAGGGGTCGGGTGTCCAGAATTCAATTTTCCGCGTATGACTCTCGAACAACCAAGCAACTTCGGAGGAAAATTGAATTCTGGACACCCGACCCCAACCGAGTGGACGAGCCGGCACCGCGAGTTCATCTCGCGGCTGCCGCGGCTGCACGGGTACGTTCCGCTGGAACTCAGCGCTCCTCAAGCGCTCGTGCTGGCCGAGCTCGAGTCGCGGGCCTTTACCGGAATCGGGCTGGTGTTCGGGGCGGGCAGCACGCAGGCGGGGCTGATTCACCGCGGCAACGTCGTCGCCCATTGCTCGGTTCCTTACGCCGGCCACTGGATCGACCTGCGGCTGGCCCGCGCCCAGCAGGTTTACTTCTGGGACGCGCGGGGCAACAAGTATCTCGACGTCGACAAGACGCGGGCGTGGAAGGAATCGTTCGACGGCTCGCTGCGGGAACCCGTTTCCAGCCGCGACCAGCAGCTCGCCGACCTGCACCGCGGGATGGTGGAATTCACGCTGCGGGAAGCGGCGGCGACGTTCGCCCCGGAGATCAAACGCCTGGGCATGATCGAATCGCTGCCGCTGGTCGTCGCCGGCGGCACGGCCCGCATACCGGGCTTTCGCGACCTGTTGCTGGACGTGCTGCCTGCCGTCTCGCTGCCGGTCGACCTCCGCGACGTGCGTCTCGCGATCGACGACTACACGATCGCCCGCGGCGGTTTGATCCGGGCCGAGCTGGAAGCCGGCGAAAGCGGCGGTGTGGCTGCGTAGCTCGGAAGATTCATCAGCCGGCGGGCGCTAGCCCCCG
>Ga0268386_10000456_pt1 | contig 25818 bp, 24 predicted proteins | sample RVTome_15_FD_200260 | JGI IMG/M metagenome (GOLD analysis project Ga0268386, IMG submission 200260) | Soil microbial communities from uranium-contaminated site in the Upper Colorado River Basin, Wyoming, United States - RVT150D86... ... | reverse complement strand
GAGCCTTCCCTACCAGGAAAACGGCACGCTGGCGGTGACGGCGAGATGAGGGATGAGGGATGAGAGATGAAGGATGAGGGATGAGAGATGAAGGATGAGGGATGAGGGATGAGGGATGAGGGATGAAGGATGAGAGATGAGGGATGAAGGATGAGAGATGAGGGATGAAGGATGCCCACATTTGTGGACCACTCACCACTGACAACTGACAACTGACAACTGACCAACACCAATGAAAAAACTCTGGGCGGTTTTCTTCATGTTCTGGCCGATCGTGGCGATCTGGTCGTTCTGGGTCGCGCCGGCGCGGAACTGGTGGTTTCCTTACAACAACCCGTCGGCCACGCCGATCGGCGGGCAGATCGACGACTTGTTTTATCTGATCCTGGTGATCGTCGCCGTGACGTTCGTCGGCACGCAGATCGGGCTGGGGTACGCGCTGTGGCGGGGAGCGACGAACACGACGGGGAAGGCGTGGTTCACGCACGGCAGCCACAATCTGGAGGTGATCTGGACGATCGTGCCGGCCGGCATTCTGATGTTCATCTCGCTGTTCCAGCTTCCCGTCGTCGCCGAGGTGCGGGTGAAGAGCCAGTTTCCCGAGGAAGCACGGCTTGCCCCGGTGGCCGAGGTGACCGCGCGGCAGTTCGAGTGGCGAATCCGCTACCCGTCTCCGAAGACCACGGCGAGCTTCAAGACCGAGGCCGACGTGCAGGACTGGCTGGCCAACCCCCGGCCGGACGACCTGTACTCGGTCAACGACCTGCACGTGCCGTCGGGCAAGGCCGTGCAGATCCGGCTGAAGTCGGGCGACGTGCAGCATGCGTTTTTCGTCCCGGAGTTCCGCGTCAAGCAGGACGCCGTCCCGGGGCTGGCGATTCCCGTCTGGTTTCAGGTCATCAACTCCGCGGAGCAAAAGCGGTACGACCAGACGCTGCGGGGTTACTCGTACGAGTTGCTGTGCGCCGAGTTGTGCGGCTGGGGCCATTACAAGATGAAGGCCCGCGTCGTCGCTCAGCCCCCGGCGGAGTTCGAGCGGTATTTGAAGGAACTGCACGACGAGCAGTTCGACGACGGAGTGCCGGCAAAAACGAAGAAGCAATGACGAACTATTAATTACCAGGCACCATCCTCAAGCTATAGAGGTCTGAAAGGGAACACTAATCGCCACTGATCTTCACTAAGGGCGCGGTCAACAACGAATTGAAATCCAAAGAACGGTGCCAATCGAAACGATGCTCACGAATACGTTTCAGCGCTGGCGGTCGTTGAGATTCCATTGGGCACGACTTGTTGCGAGAGCTCTTGCTTACCATTGTTGACTTCGTTCACTTCGTTTTTCAAAACGAAGGCATCAAAGGGAACGAAGGAAACAAAGAGGCGGTCTGACGGATTTCGAGCGGCGGGATATCGAAGGTCCCGAATCCAGTAACTTATTATTGAGTGCGCCCTGATGGCCTGAAGAATGGGCGAGGTTTCACGATCCATGATAAACGACGAGACTCAGACACGTCCCACAATTCTCCCATTAGCGGAGATTAGCGGTGATTAGTGTTCCCTCTACTTTCGCGTGAACGGTTTAATCACCAATGAATGACTCGAGGCCTGTTGGTCATTGGGATCTGGTCATTGGTCATTTGATTCGAGGCGACTGACGTGAGTACGCTCCATCCGACGATTTCCGAAGCCCACGGCCACGGGCACGAACACGCCCACGGCCACCAGTTGAGCTTCGTCCGCAAGTACGTGTTCTCCACCGACCACAAGGTGATCGGGATCCAGTTCCTGTGCACGACGATGCTGATGCTGCTGGTCGGCGGGGCGCTGGCGCTGGGGGTCCGCTGGCAGTTGGCGTACACGTGGGAGAGCATGCCGATCGTCGGCAAGCTGCTGTTCGGCGCGGAATCCGGGCAGATCAGCCCCGAGTTCTACACGATGCTGTTCACGATGCACGCCACGGTGATGATCTTTCTGGTCATCATTCCCATCCTCGCCGGCGCCTTCGGAAACTTTCTGATCCCGCTGATGATCGGCGCCGACGACATGGCCTTCCCCACGCTGAACATGCTCAGTTACTGGTTCATGCCGCCGGCGATCTTCTGTTTCTTCGCCGCGTTCTTTACCGCCGGTTACGGGGCGGCGGCCGGCTGGACGTCGTATCCCGTGCTGTCGGCGATCTGGGAGGCGGCCCCCGGCTCCGGCTGGGCGCAGACGTGGTGGCTGCTCGGCGTCACCTGCGTCGGCTTCTCGTCGATGCTCGGCTCGGTGAACTACATGACGACGATCATCAACATGCGGGCCCCCGGCATGACGCTGTTCCGCATGCCGCTGACCATCTGGGCCATGTTCATCACCGCCATCCTGCAGGCGTTCGCCCTGCCGGTGCTGACGGCGGCCGGGTTCATGCTGCTGTTCGAGCGGTCGTTCGGCTTCAGCTTTTTCGTCCCCGGCGGAATCGTCGTCAACAACGCGGCCCCCACCGTCGGCGGCGGGCAGCCGCTGCTGTGGCAGCACCTGTTCTGGTTCTACTCGCACCCGGCGGTGTACATCATGCTGCTGCCGGCGATGGGGATGGTCTCCGACATCCTCTCCTGCATGTGCCGCAAGCCGGTCTTCGGCTACAAACCGATGGTTTATGCCATTGCGGCGATCGCCGGTCTGGGGTTCATCGTGTGGGGCCACCACATGTTTACCAGCGGAATGAACCCCGCCCTGGGGATGACGTTCATGGTCTCGACGATGATGATCGCGCTGCCGTCGGCGGTGAAGGTCTTCAACTGGATCGGCACGATGTGGGGCGGGAACATCCAGTTCAACACCCCCTTCCTCAACTGCGCCGCGTTCGTGTCGATGTTCATCGTCGGCGGGCTGTCGGGCATCTTCATGGCCGCCGTCCCCGTCGACATCTACATTCACGATACGTACTTCATCGTGGCCCACTTCCATTACGTGCTGTTCGGGGCGACGTTGTTCGGCGTGTTCGGGGCGATCCCCTACTGGTTCCCGAAAATGTTCGGCCGCATGATGAACGACACCGTGGGCAAGATCCACTTCGTGCTGACGTTCATCGGCTTTAACGTCACGTTCTTCCCGATGCACCTGCTGGGGGTCGCCGGCATGCCGCGGCGCTACGCCGACCCGTACATGCACACTTACCTCGAGCACCTCGTGCCGATGAACAAGTTCATGACGCACGGGGCGATCCTGATGGGCTTCGCGCAACTGCTGCTGATCGCCAATTTCGCGTACAGCATCTTCCGGGGGAAGAAATGCGGCCGCAACCCCTGGAACGCCAACGGGCTGGAATGGTCCGCCCCGTCGCCGCCGCCGCACGGCAACTTCGACGTGCAGCCCGTCTGCTATCGCGGGCCGTATGAGTATTCCTCGCCGCTGGCCGACGAGGGGGAAGACTACCTGCCGCAGACGATATTCGTCGATCCCGAGATCCGGCGGAAGGAACGCGCCATCCACTTCGCCGCCGAGCACTCGGAGGAAGAGGTGCACGGCGACGGGCATCCGCGATGAAGGATGAGAGATGAAGGATGAGAGATGAAGGATGAGAGATGAAGGATGAGAGATGAAGAGATGAGAGATGATGAACGACGATTCTCCCGCTTCATCCTTCATCCTTCATCCCTGATCGTTGACCGTAACGCCTCCGAGCATTGACCCGTTTGATGGATCATCCTCTGTACCTACGCGTCGTTCACCGCACGGCCGTCGCGACTGCGATCGTGGCGCTGCTGCCGATCGGGGTCGGCGCGCTCGTGACGAGCATGAAGGCGGGGATGGCCTTTCGCGACTGGCCGAGCTCCGACGGGCAGTTCATGCTCACTTATCCGTGGCTGGCGGATTTCGTCCGCGGGGCGATGGACAAGTTCGTCGAGCACGGCCACCGGCTGGCGGGCATCCTCATCGGTGTCACGAGCATTCTGCTGGCCGCCGTCGTCCGGCGGTGTGAACGCCGCAATTGGGTCCGCGGCCTGGCGGCGGGCATCCTCGGCTGCGTCGTCGTGCAGGGGCTGCTCGGCGGCGGTCGCGTGCTGGCCGACGACCCGCGGCTGGCGATGGTCCACGGCAACTTCGCCGCCGTCGTGTTCTGCCTGATGGGAACGCTGTGCGTCGTCACCAGTCGGCAGTGGATGGAATCGTGGCGGATGCTGCCGGCATCCGCACGGACGCTGGCAGCGTCCGCCACGGAGACGGACGCTGGCAGCGTCCGCCACGACGGCCAACCAGCCGGCGGTGATCTGAGCCTGCTGAAAACGCTGTCCGTCGTCACCGTCGCGGCCGTCTACGGGCAGTTCATTCTCGGCGGCCGGCAACGGCATCTGCACGACATGCTCTACGAACATCTGGCCGGCGCCGTGCTTGTCGCGGTGGTGGTCATTGCGACCGTCGTCTGCGCGTTTCGCACGCGCATCGGCTGGATTCGCGCCGCGGCGTTTTGGATGCTGTTCTTCCTGCTCGCGCAGGCCGCGCTCGGGGCCGGAGCGTGGGTCACGAAATACGGTTTTGCCTCGACGGGCTACGTCGCGGTGCACGGCACGCCGCTGCAGCTTGCCGTCCGCAGCGGGCACACCGTTGTCGGAATGCTGCTGTTGATGACGTCCGTCGTGCTGGCATTGCGGGTCGCGCGGCTCCCCGTTGGAGTTCAAGCTTCAGCTTGCTCCGACGTGCGCACAGATTCCTCTCCGGGCAAGCTGAAGCTTGAACTCCAACAGCTTGAACTCCATCGTGGAGTGTCGACGGAAGGAGGCGCCCGATGAGCACCGGCACGTCTCCCTCCTGCGCGCCGACCGCGTCGGTGGTCGGAGAAGTCGCCGTCCCGTTGCGTTCCGCCCTGCGGGAACGGGTCGCCGACTACATCGAGTTGACGCGGCCGCGGATCGCGCTGATGGCGTTGCTGACCGTCAGCGTCGGGTTTTCGCTGGGGGCCTCGCAGGCCTGGAACGTCGTTCCGCTGCTGCACGCGCTGGTCGGCATCGCGCTGGCGGCGGTCTCGTCGAGCGTGCTGAACCAGTTCCTGGAGCGCTCGACCGACGCCCTGATGCAGCGAACCGCCGACCGGCCGCTTCCCGCCGAACGGCTGACCGCGCGGGAAGCGTTCGTGTTCGGCACGCTCAGCGGCGCGGGAAGCGGCGTTTATCTGCTGGTGTTCGTGAACGCGCTGACCGCGGTGCTCGCGCTGGCGACCATCTTGTTGTACGTGGCGGTCTACACCCCGCTGAAATGCCGCACGTCGCTGTGCACGGTGATCGGGGCGGTCGCGGGGGCGATGCCGCCGGTGCTGGGCTGGACCGCCGCGGGGGGGCCGCTCGACTCGCGGGCGCTGGCGCTGTTTTCGATTCTGTTTCTGTGGCAGTTCCCGCACTTCCTGGCGATCGCATGGCTGTATCGCCGCGACTATGCGCGCGGGGGATTGCGAATGCTGCCCGGCTCCGGGTCGCAGCCGCGCGTCACGGGGCTGATCGCCGTCGTCTACGCCCTGGCGCTCATTCCCGCCGCGCTGCTCCCCAGCGAGCTGGCCGCGGCCGAGTCGCTCGCCGGCAGTCGCTACACGGCGGCCGCGCTGTTGCTGGGGCTGGGCTATCTGGCGTTCGCGGTGCGGTTCGCGAGGCGGGAATCGGTCCGCACTGCCCGCGACCTGCTGTGGGCGTCGCTGGTGTATCTCCCGTCTTTATTACTGGCATTGATGTATGACCATTTTCGACTGATTGGATGAGCTGCGATGAGTGGAGTAATGGAGTGGTGGAGTAATGGAGTATGCAGCTTGGCATTCCGTTTCTCCAAGACTCCATCACTCCATCACTCCCCTTCCGTAAGACGATCCGGTTTCGAACTTCCCTGAACCGATAACATGGCACACGCACACCCTCACGCTCCGTCCGCCGTCAAAATGGGGCTCCCCATTCCCAACTCGAAGCTGGGAATGTGGCTGTTCCTGGGGACGGAGATCATGTTCTTCACGGCGTTCATCGGCACGTACATCGTGCTGCGGATCGGCTCGCCCGGCTGGCCGACCGATCCGGAGATCACGCACATCCGCATCTGGGCCGGCGGGTTGAACACGTTCGTGCTGATCCTTTCCAGCTACTTCGTCGTCGTGGCGCACGAGGCGATGCACAAGCGGGACTACCGCCGCGCCTGGAATTTTCTGTTGTATACGTTCGCTTTGGCGTGCCTGTTTCTGGGCATCAAGGCTTACGAATACTACGGCAAGTTCTCGCACGACATTCTTCCCGGCCGCATTCCCGAAACGAACCGGCAGGCGATGGAGACGACGGTCAAGCGGGCCGAAGCGGTCGTCGACGCCCGCTATCGCGAACTGATGCCCGCCTTCAGCAGCGTCCCCGTCGCCCGCGGCAAGATCCAGGAAGCCGTGGCGTTGCTCACCGGCAAGCAGGACGACGGCAAGAGCATCCCCACCGCCACGGCGGTCGCCGACAAGATCAACGAGATGGACAGTTCAGCCCGCACGAAATTTCTGGGCAAGCTCAAGAATCTCGAAGCCGCCGAGCAGAAGGGGGAGCCCGCGTCGCCTCCCGACGACTTGTACACCGACAAAGCCTTCGCGGACCTGACGGCGGCCGACCGCCAACTCGCGGCGACCAATACGGCCGCACGCAAGCTGGTGCTCGACCTCGCGGCCGGCCGATACACCGCCGACGAGCGTGCCGGGGAACTGCAGACGCTGCGCGCGATGGATCGGGATTTTCTGAAGCTGAAGGAGCACGTCGAAAACAACGTCTCGCTGAAGGCGGCAACCAGCGCGACGAACCCCGCGCCGATCACGCTCGAACAGGTCGACGAGTACGTCGACGAACACCTCAAGCAGAACGAAGATTACGGGTCGCATTTCGCGTCGGTCCACCCGGCGCGGCCGATGCCCTACGGCAACCTGTTCGCGTCGACTTACTTTTTGATGACCGGTTTCCACGCGCTGCACGTGATCGTGGGAATGATCCTGTTCAGCTTCGTCCTGCTGCAAGGGAGCAAGCTGAACGCGGGCTGGTCGGAATGGGTCGAAAACAGCGGCCTGTACTGGCACTTCGTCGACCTGGTGTGGATTTTTCTGTTTCCGCTGATTTATATCATCTAGGTGAGTGGTGAGTGGTGAGTGAAAAGAGCGTAGTGCGAAATTCATTTCGCACGAACTGTCTAGTGTGCGAACTGCGTCGCGTGCGAAATGAATTTCGCACTACGGGTGTGTGGTGAGTGGAAAGAAAACGAGGGAGTCGCGTTCGATGGCGGAACATGCGGGGCACGACACGCATCGCGTGAATTATCTGGCGGTCTTCATCGCGCTGTGCGTGTTCACGGCGATGTCGGTCGTCTTCGACACGTTCCGGCCCGACAGCAAGGCCGTGCTGGCCGTGCTGGTGCTGGCGGTGGCCGTCGCCAAGGCGCTGTGCGTGATGGCGTTCTTCATGCACCTCAAGTTCGAGCGGAACTGGAAGTACGTTTTGCTGGCCCCGACGACGATTCTGGCGATCGGCATCCCGCTGGCGCTGCTGCCCGACGTCGGCGTGCACTACTACGCCGTCGCCGCACCGCAGGAGCAGGAGCTGCGGACTGCCGTCCGCAAAGTCGTCAACGACGAGAACAAGGCGGAGCCGCTCAGCGACGAGACGATCCGGAAGCAACTCAAAGCGCGTTACTCGTTCGACGTCAGTGTCGCGACCGTCGCCCGCTACCGGGACGCCCTGAACATCCCGCCGCAGGAGCAGCGCAAAGTCGAATGACGCCCGCCGACACTCGAAGACGAGACAGAAAGATTGGTGACAGAAAAATAACGAGGGGATTGCGCGGGTTTCTGCATTCCGTCGGTAGCTTTCAGTCGGGTTCTTCAAGGGAACAGGTAACAAACGTCTCTCCGAGAATTCCCGGCAAATCTTGCCCACCTCGGATTCGCGGCCATGCGTGTTCTCACCGAGGTCCCTGATTCCGGCGCCTCCATTTTTCTGTCACCAATCTTTCTGTCTAACGTTGGTTCCGGCAACGCCGCGCTGGGTTGATTCGCTCCGTTCGCGGTTGAAATTCGGTTCCTTCCTCTCAGTCGCATTTCCGTGTCTCCGTGCTGAGAGACCCAGGCTGAGTTCCTTCGCGATGTCGTCATGCCCTTCGCCGTCGAAATCTCGCAGCTCACGCACCGCTACGGCGAGCGGACCGCGCTGGCCGACGTAGAACTGTCGATGGAGCCAGGCCGTATCTTCGGCCTGCTCGGCCCCAACGGCGGCGGCAAGACGACGCTGTTCCGCATTCTGTGCACGCTCCTGCCGCTGCAACAGGGGACGGCCCGCATCCTCGGCGTCGACGTCGCCGAAGCGCCCGTCGAAGTCCGACGGAAGATCGGCATCACGTTCCAGTCCCCCTCGCTGGACGGCAAGCTGACCGTGGCCGAAAACCTGCGGCACCAGGCGCATCTGTACTCTCTCGCGGGCCGGGCGATGCGGGCGCGGATCGACGACTTGCTGGCCCAGTTCGCTCTGACCGACCGCCGTCGCGATCTCGTCGAGACCCTTTCCGGCGGATTGAAGCGGCGGGTCGAGCTGGCCAAGGGGCTGATCCACCGTCCCGAGCTGCTGCTGCTCGACGAACCGAGCACCGGCCTCGACCCCGGCGCTCGGCGCGACCTGTGGGACCACCTGCACGAACTCCGCGACGCCGGCATCACCGTGCTGCTGACCACCCACCTCATGGAAGAAGCCGAACGCTGCGACCGCATCGCCATCCTCGATCGAGGCCGCGTCGTCGCCGTCGGCGAGCCGGAAGTGCTCCGCGGCGAAATCGGCGGCGACGGGGTCACCATCCGCTGCCGCGAGCCGCGGCAGCTCGCCGGACGGATCGCCGAGCGGCTGGGCCGCCGACCGCAACAGATCGGCGAGTCGCTGCGGCTGGAACTGGGTGACGACCGGGCCTCGGCAGCCGCCCTGCTGACGGAGTTTGCCGCGGAAGTCCGCTCGCTGGAATTCGGCAAGCCCACGCTGGAGGACGTATTTCTCACCAAGACCGGCCGAGTCTTCGATCCGGAATTGCCCGTTGCCGAACCCGGCCGCAGTACCGTACACTCAGGAGTGAATCGGGAGTCATCATGACCACCATCGGCAGTTTCGAAGCGAAGAAAAACCTTTCCAAGCTCTTGGAGCGGGTCCGGCAGGGCGAGCGTTTTGTGATCACGAAGCGCGGGACGCCTGTCGCCGAACTGGTTCCGATCATTTCGCCGTCTGATCGACGCCAGCGTGAAGCGATTATCGCGCAGATCAAGTCGTTTCGCGAGAAACGTCCGCGCGTCGGCCGAGGCGAAATCCGTGAAATGATCGAGGAGGGCCGACGATGACGGAACTGGTCATCGATTGCTCGGTCACGATGGCCTGGTGCTTCCCCGATGAGGCAAGTGATGAAGCGGATCGTGCTCTGAATGTGCTGACCGACGGTGAGGCCCACGTTCCTGAGTTGTGGGCGCTGGAAGTCGCTAATGTCGTCGCCATTGGCGAGCGGCGCGGCCGCCTCACGGCCGACGATTCAACGAAGTTTCTCGACTCGCTGAACGCGCTTCCGATCGTTGTCGACCGAGAAACATCCGACCGTGCGTTCGGGTCGATTCTGTTGCTCGCTCGCGCCCATCAAATCACCGCTTACGATGCGGCCTACCTGGAATTGTCAATTCGCAGGTCGCTGCCGTTGGCGACGCTCGATGATCGCTTGAAGGCGGTCGCCGGCGGACTCGGAATCGAACTTTTTGCCCCGTGATATCCAGCATGTCCCGAGATTCGTCCCCACCGCGGTCCATTCCGCCCCCCGGTTTCATCGTGTCCTGCTGCCTCCCCGTCTGGACGCTGGCCGTCCGCGAGCTGGTGCGGTTCTTCCGCCAGCGGACGCGCGTCATCGGCGCGCTGGGGCAGCCGGTGATCTTCTGGGTGCTGTTCGGCGCGGGGCTGCGGGGGTCGTTTCAAGCCCCGGACTGGGCGCCGGCGGGAATGTCGTACCAGGAATACTTCTTTCCCGGCGTCGCCGTGCTGATCGTGCTGTTCACCTCGATCTTTTCGACGATTTCCATCATCGAAGACCGCCGCGAAGGTTTCCTGCAGGGGGTGCTCGCCGCACCGGTGCCGCGGGCGGCGATCGTCCTGGGCAAGCTCGCCGGGGGCACGGCGCTGGCGGTGCTGCAGTCGGTGCTGTTTCTGCTGGCCGGCCCCGCCCTTCATTTCCTGGGGCTGGCTCCTACAATGCATCTGGACGTCACGTTGGCTTCCGCCGCCGCGGCGTTCGGGTTCCTGACGTTGATCTCCGTCGGGCTGACCGCGCTGGGATACGTCATTGCGTGGCCGATGGACTCCACGCAGGGGTTCCACGCCGTGATGAGCGTGTTCCTGTTCCCGATGTGGCTCCTGTCGGGGGCGTTTTTTCCGGGCGGCGAATCGGGCTGGCTGGCGTGGATCATCCGGCTCAACCCGCTGACCTACGGCGTGGCGGGGCTGCGGCGGCTGTTGTATTCCGGCGACCTGCCGGCCGAAGGCGGGTTGCCGGGGATGGAACTCTGCCTCGCCGTCACGGCATCCTTCTGCCTGCTGTGCGTCGCCGTCGCCGTCTGGCAGACGTCGCGGCCGCACGTTCGCAATACCCGTTAAGCGATGACTATGCACGCGTCAACAAACAGGTTTTCGAATCGTCGAACGACGTGCCACTGCTTCGGACGGGCACAAGCGGCGCTTTTGCGCTACACGCACTGCTTGCCCGGCCGAAGCAGTGCGGTGGGTGTTTTCGCCGGCAACTCTCGGCCGGGCAAGCAGTGGCACGAGTCGGGAAATTGTGTCGTTTCGCGTCGCGCGATGATCGCAATGCGATTGGTCCTGATCGCGTCGCTGGTACTGCTGCTCGCCGGTTGCACGTCGGAGTCGTCGCCGACATGGAAGCCCTCCGCGGATTCGCAAAAGACGAAATCAAAAACGCAAGGAGGCGCGGAGAAGGCGCAGCCGAAGGATACGAACGCGCCGAAGCCGCAAGTGCTCAAGCCGGCCGCCTCCACCGGCCTGCTGGACTTCGAGCTGACCGAACGCAGCGGGCGGACGATCACGCGGAAGGACCTGCTCGGCAAGCCGGCGGTCGTCTGTTTCATCTTCACGCAGTGCGCCGGACCCTGCAACAGCGTCTCGGTCCAGATGCGGAACCTGCAGGAATGGACGAAATCGGACAAGATCGACGTGCGGCTGGTGAGCGTCTCCGTCGATCCGAAACGCGACACGCCCGCGGTGCTCCGCGAATACGCGAAGAACTTCGGGGCCGACAAAGACCGCTGGTGGTTCCTCACCGGAAAAAAGGACCAGATTCACCGCGTCGTCAGCAGCTCGCTCGGCCAGCGGATCGCGGAAGTCCCCGGGGCGAAGTACGGTTTCGAGCTGGACCATTCCCTGTCCGGCGTCCTGCTCGACGCGAACGGCAAGATCGTCAGCGAATACGTCATCCGCGACCCCGTTTCCCTCGCACAACTGAAGCAGCGTCTGAGCCGCTGGAAGAAAACCGGATCATTCGATAAGCCGTAGTGTGGAATTCATTCCACACGCCGATGAGGATTGGCGTCAGCCGGATGGAACATGTTCGCAGTGATTAAGGATGAAAGATGAGGGATGAGGGATGGCTGAGAGACCGAACCTTCATCCATCATCCTTCATCGGGAAACCATGACTGACCCCGCCCCCCGCTCGAACCGCATCCGCTTCGCGCTGCTCGTCGCCGGCAGCGTGTTGTGGCTGGCCGTGTTCGCGGTGCTGTACGTCGTGTGGCAGAAGCGGCAGCAGTCGGCGGCCGACTCGGGCAGCGGCGCGAACGACCCGCAACCGTTCGCCGTCCCGACGCCGTTCCGCCCGTGGGAAGTGCCGGACTTCGAGTTGACGGAGTGCCGCGGCAAGTCCGTCCGCAAGGCCGACCTGCTGGGACGGCCGTGGGTGGCGTCGTTCCTCTTTACCCGTTGCAAAGGGGCCTGCCCGCGGGTGGCGTCGCAGTTGGAATCGCTGAAGGACCGCCTCGGCAGGACCGACGCGCGGCTCGTGACGTTCACTGTCGATCCGGAGCACGACACGCCCGAAGTCCTCAAACGCTACGCCGACGTGTTGAAGGCCGATCCGGAGCAGTGGTTGTTCCTGACGGGAAAGCAGAAAGACGTCTACGATCTGATTCTTCACGGTTTCAAGATGTCGGTGGAACAGCAAACCGGCGCGGCCCGCACGCCCGGCAACGAGGTCTCCCACAGCCAGAGCGTGTTGCTGGTGGACACGCACGGAATGGTCGTCGGGAAGTTCGACGGCACGAATGAAGTCGAGATGGCGAAGCTCGCCACGGCGATTCGGAAGCTCAGCGACGCCGCACCTGCCACGAAATCAGCGCAAAGGAAACCCGCGGATGGGGGATGAACCGGAGTGGGTCCTGCGATTGCCGGCGGTCAACGCCGCGCTGAACGGCGCGGCGACCGTGCTGCTGCTGGCGGGGTTCGCGCTGATCAAAGCGGGCCGCCGCGAGGCCCACAAATGTGTCATGCTCTCGGCGTTCGCCGTGTCGATCGCGTTTCTGGCGTGCTATCTGACGTACCACTTCGCGTTGCAGCATTACACCGGCAGCGGTTCGAAGCCGTTTCCCGCCGACCACCCGGGCCGGCCGGCGTACCTGGCGATTCTGTTGACGCACGTCGTGCTGGCGGCGGTGGTGCCCGTGCTGGCGATCATCACGATCGTGCGGGCGTACCGGCAGGACTGGCCCCGTCATCGCCGCATCGCGAAGATCACCTTTCCGATCTGGGTTTACGTGTCGGTCACGGGTGTTATCATTTACTGGATGCTGTACCACTGGGCCGCGTGACCTCGCCCGGTAGCGGAATTCGTGAGAATTCCGCCGAGATCGCAGCAGCGAAATTCTCACGAATTCCGCTACGGTGAAAAATCGAGAGTTAAGCCATGTTCGGACGCCGTTTTCTTCGCACCGTCGCCCTGTTCGGCGCGCTGCTTCTCACCGCGCCCGCAAGCCCCGCCGTCGCCTGCCCGATGTGCAAGGCGGCGAACGAGTCGGAAACGAAGGCCGAAGAAAACCTGAAGCCGAAAGCTTACATGTACAGCATCCTCTTCATGCTGGCGATGCCGGCCACGCTGCTGACCGGCTTCGGCATCGGGTTCTACCGGCTGGCGAAGAAGAACGGCGCCGCCGAATCACTCAATGACGAATCGGACCGCGACGCCGGTTCGTAGGACGGGTTTCCAACCCGTCCGGACGGTTTGAAAAACCGTCCTACGATCCTCTATGGCGAATCGGGGTCGAAATCCGTCCGGTCGAAGTAACAGTCCATCCCCAGCCACAGCGATCTCGCGTGGCGGAAAATTACGACGGGAAACACCACCACGAACGCCAGCAGCGGCCACACGACGTCGCGATTGCTCCACCTCGCGCCGAACACGAGTGACAGATACGCGACCGTCATCAGCAGCGTCGTCAACCCGTAGTTGATGTACATCGAGCCGAGAAAATACCCCGGAGCGCGCTCGTAGTGCAGACGGCAGCTCGGGCATTCGGCGTTCATGCGGAAGCAGCCGCGAAACAGCTTCCCGCCCCCGCACCGCGGGCACCGCAGCCGCAGCGAGCGATTGAGGATCGTGGTGAAGTCGGGGCGTTCGCGCACCTGCTGTTCTTTCATTGGGGAGTCACCGAATCTCAACTCGCAAGCCCGCGCTCCTCTCCGCAAAGCCTCCGAGTCGCGGCTAAACTCTGGCTCTGGACTCTCGACTCTCGACTCTCGACATTCGTTACCACCGCTCCACCGGGCCGCTGGGGACCGGCACCCGCATGTCGGGCAGCAGGCCGGTGCGGGTGCCGCTCGCGGGGCCTTCCTCGTTGACCGCCCGCAACGCCGCCTCGAATTCGTCGCGGGTGCGGGCCTGCTGGAACCGGTGCCGCAGCCACGCCCGCACGCGCATGCCCTTCAGATACCAGTGTCCCATCTTACGGAACTGCACGATCGCCGACTCGGTTCCCACCTGCGCTTCGAGATAGCCGAACTGCCGCCGCAGCAGTTCCAGCCGGTCTTCGAACGAACCCGGCGGCGAATAGCGGCCGGTCTGCTCCCATTCGGCAAGCTGCCGGAAGATCCACGGGTTGGCCAGCGCCCCGCGGCCCACCGAAACGCCCAGGCAGCCGGTTTCGCGGAGCATGCGGGCGGCGTCGGGGACGCTCAACACGTCGCCGTTGCCGATGACCGGAATTCGCTCGACCGCCTCGACCACCTTCCGGATGCCGTCCCGCTTGACCGACCCGCGAAACCCCTGCTCGCGGGTGCGGCCGTGCACGGCGACGGCGGCGACGCCGGCTTGCTCGAACTCGCGGGCGAACCGCGGAGCCGTGAGCTGCGCGTCGTCCCAGCCGAGCCGCATCTTGACCGTGACGGGAATCGTCACCGCCTCGACCACGCCTCGGACCAGTTCGACGGTCGCGTTGGCGTCGCACATCATCGCCGAGCCGGAGCCGCTTTTCGTGATGCGATCGACGGGGCAACCCATGTTGATGTCGATCGAATCGACGCCGCGGGCTTCGAGCAACTGCGCGGCTTCCCGCAGCGCCGCCGGGTCGCTCCCGAAAATCTGCACGGCGAACGGCGAGTCTTCGGGGCAGGTCTCGATGAGCTGCAGCGATTTGCGATTCCCGGCAAGCAGCCCTTTCGCGTTGACCAGGTCGGTCGTCGCCAGCCCCACGCCGCCGATCTCCCGCACGACGCGGCGGAACGGCAGATTGGTGTACCCCGCCAGCGGCGACAGCAGATACCGCGACGGCAACCGCAATGCACCATATGCGAGCGGCGGCTGTTGCGGTGGTTGCGGATAGGAAAGCTCGTCGTTCATTGGCCAGGGAATTGCACAGGGGCGTGAAAGTTTTTGTTGCCTGCGCACGCTTTTCAGTCGGCAAGTCGGTTCCGGAGACACGGCTCAAGGATGAGACAGAAAAATTGGTGACAGAAAAATAAGACCGGCATTCCGTTTTTGACTGTGTTGTCTCCATGCCCGTCTGTCGGATCACTTGATCGAAACAGGATGCAACAGCGAATCCCGATACCTCCGATCACATCCGATCCCGTCCGACTCTGATTCTCCGAGACTTGTGGCGTCTCATCTTTCCCTGCCGATACCCCCATTTTTCTGTCACCAATCCTTCTGTCTCAGTCTTGTTCCGGCTGTGCCGCGCAGGGAAAACTCCGCGATCCAATTTCCGCGCTGCAGAATTCTCACGAATTCTGCTACGGCCTTGTCGGCGGCGGACAGCAATCGTCGGGACACACGTCGTGGCTGGGACCGTATTGTCCCACAGCGCGGCGTGGCAGGGAATCGTCCAGCCGTTCCTGGATCAGTTCCCGCAGCATCGCGACGAATCGCGGGTGTGTGCCGACCGTCGCCGCGCGGACCATCCGCAGGCCGAGTTCCGCCGCCCCGTCTTGCGCTTCGACGTCGAGGTCGTAGAGCACTTCCAGATGGTCGGAGAGGAACCCGATCGGCATCACGGCCACGGTCTGCACGCCGCGCTCTCCGAGCGCGGCGAGATGGTCGCAGATATCCGGCCCCAGCCATGGGTCCTGCGGCCGGCCGCTGCGGCTCTGGTAGACGAGCTGCCAACGCTCGGCCGGAATGCCGAGCGACTCGGAAACGAGCCGGCACGTTTCGGTGAACTGCTTTTCGTAGTCGCAAGTGGCGGCCATCGACGCGGGAATGCTGTGTGCCGTGTATGCGATGTGGACATCGCGGGGTTCGTCGGGAAACTCGCCGAGCGCCGCACGCAGCCGGTCGGCGTTCGCGGCGATGAAGTCCGGATGATTGTAGAACACGCGAATCTTATCGACCCGCGGCGCGCCCGCGCCGACCGATTCGCACGCGGCGCAGACGTTCTCGCGATACTGCCGGCAGCTCGAATACGAGCTGTAAGCCGCCAGCACCAGCGCCAGTGCGCGCTGCACGCCGTTGCGCGTCATCTGCTGCATCACGTCGGGCAGCAGCGGATGCCAGTTGCGGTTTCCCCAATAGATCGGCAGGTTGATTCCGTGCGAATCCAGCTCCTGCCGCAGCGCGGCGATCACCGCGCGGACCTGGTCGTTCAACGGGCTTTTGCCGCCGAAATGCCGGTAATGTTCGGCGACTTCGAGCATCCGCTCGCGCGGCACGTTGCGGCCGCGGAGCACGTTTTCGAGAAACGGCAGCACGTCGTCCGGCCCTTCCGGCCCGCCGAAGGCGACGATCAGAATTGCGTCGTAGTTGGGCAACGTGTGCTTCCAAAAGCGCGCCGGCGAGCCGAGAGCGTCAGCGACCCGAGGACTCCGACGTTCACCGCAAACTCCGGTCGCTGACGCTCCCGGCTCGCCTTGAGGGTCCCTCAACTGTATCGAGCGGTGGCGAAGACTTTCAATTCTCTGCAACAAATGCAGGGGTTTTCAGCACACGAAAACAACTTCGTGTAACGTTTACAACCTCGCTGAAAAATCGCCAAAGTCGGCTTGACGATTTCCGGAGAATCGCGAGAATCCGCCCCGCATTGAACGCTGGTTGACGAACTCAGCCGGCTTCAACGCGGAAACGCTCTGCCGAACCTCACCTCACGACTCATCTCTCCTCGGCGGCGGTTCACCTCTCCAACTCATTTCTGAATCGGACGGGTCACCTCGACGCCGCCCGAACCCGCAAACCAACCACGCTTCCGACCACGACACCCCGCGGTGATCGGCGAGGAGCGTTCGGCCTGCCGGCCGGATATCGACACAATGCCGTCCCCCTCGCTGCCAACCCGAGTTCCGCTGAGTCTGCGGTTTCTGTTTCCGCGGGCGAGCTTCGTCGGCCGGGCCGACGTGTTCGTCTCCGACGTGAAAGAGAACAGCGACGACTGCACCTTCGGCGACACGTTCGCCGCCCTGCCGGGAATGAAGGTCGACGGCGCGAACTTCGCGCTGGCCGCGGTTCGCAAGGGAGCGACGTCCGTGCTGACGCAACGCCCGCTGGCCGACGTGCCGGTGCCGCAGTGCGTCGTCCCCAACGTGCGACTCGCCTACGCCCAACTGTGCGCCGCGCTGCACGGCGACCCGTCCCACGAACTACGAACCGTCGGCGTGACGGGGACCAACGGCAAGACAACGGTCACCTGGCTGGTGCGGAGCATTCTGGCGGCGGCCGGGCATCGCTGCGGACTGACCGGCACGATCGAATACAGCGATGGAATTCAAACGGAACGGTCGTCGCTGACGACTCCCACGGCACGCACGCTCAACGACTGGCTCGGACGGATGGTCACCGCCCGGACGAAACACGTGGCGATGGAAATCTCCAGCCACTCCCTCGACCAGGATCGCGTCGCCGGCACCGAGCTCGACGCCGCGATCATCACGAACATCACGCAGGACCACTTCGACTACCACGGCGACTTCGACAACTACGTTGCCGCGAAAGCCAGGATCGCGGAGCTGTGCAAACCGGATGGCTGCGTCATCCTGAATGCCGATGACGACCGCGTGAAGTCACTTTACGCCCCAGGTGGTTGCAGAATTCGTGAGAATTCGGCCGACCGCTCCCAGCACTCCAGGATTCTCACGAATTCTGCTACGTCCAGAATTCTCACGAATTCTGCTACGAGCGAGGCGGAGAACAACGACACACTGACGGCACGGACGCTCGTCACCTTCGGATTGTCGCCCGACACGGACGTCTCGGCGGCAATCCTTGAAGAAACGCTCGACGGCACGCGGTTCCAGTTGCGGCTGCGGAGGGAAACGCTCGAAGTCACGACGCCGTTGGTCGGTCGGCACAACGTGCTCAACTGCCTCGCGGCGGCCGCGGCGGCGGCGCACCTCGGCGTGTCGCCGGATGAAATCGCCGTCGGCATCGAATCACTGGAAGCAGTGCCGGGACGGTTGGAACGCATCGACGGCGGGCAGCCGTTTTCGGCCTTCGTCGACTACGCCCACACCGACGACGCGCTGCAGCGCTGCGTCGAGGCTTTAAAACGCCTCACCACCGGCCGCGTGATCTGCGTGTTCGGCGCCGGCGGCGACCGGGACCGCACGAAGCGGCCGAAGCTGGGCCGGGCCGCTTCCGGGGCCGACGTCGCCGTGGTCACCAGTGACAATCCGCGGAGCGAAGACCCGGCAAAGATCATCAAGGAAATCGTCAAAGGCATTCCGACCGGCCGCAGCGTGCACGTCGAGATCGACCGGGCCGCCGCGATTCGCTGGGCGGTTCAAAACGCCCGGCCGAACGACTGCATTCTCGTGGCCGGCAAGGGGCACGAAACCGAACAGATTCTGGGCGATCGCCGAATTCCGTTCGACGACCGCGAACAACTGCGGCAGGCAATTGAAGAGACGACCGTCAGTTCACAACGACGAACACCAGTCAGCGTTGGATAAAGGATGAGTGATGGAAGGATGAAGGATGAGAGATAAGAGATAAAGGATAAGAGATGAGCGATCGTCGACGTCCTTCGCGCCGAGGACCGCATCCCTCATCCCTCATCCCTTATCCCTCATCCTTTCCTCTCATCCCTCGTGGAACGCAAACGATGCTTCGGACCGTCCTCACATCGTTTCTTTCCATCACGATTTTCGCCGTCGCGCAGGCATCTCCGATGAGCGACGTGGCACTGCGGGACATCCTGGCGGCCACGAACGGCAAACCGCGGGGTTTGGCGGCGAAGTCGGTCTTTACTCGCATTCACATTGATTCACGAACCGTTCAACCCGGCGACCTGTTCTGGGCGCTGCGGGGGGAACGGCACGACGGACACGACTTCATCGGCGACGCGTTCGCCCGCGGTGCAATCGCGGCGGTCGTCGCCGGAGATCGGAGATCGGAAGTCGGAGATCGGAGGTCGGAAAGACTGCCGAATTCCTCCGACCTCCGACCTCCGACCTCCGACATCGGGGTCGAACTCCCTGGGATTTCCGAAAATCCCAAGGAACTGGAAGGATGGATGGATGGGAACCGCCCGGTCATCGCCGTACCGGACACGCTGCGGGCCTTGTGGGACTTCGCCGCCTGGCACCGCACGCAGAGGGACGCCGCGGTCATCGGCGTCACGGGAAGTTTCGGTAAAACGACGGCCCGCGAAATGATCTTCGCGGCCTTAAGCGCCGGGCACTGCGGACTGCGCAGCCCCCGGAATTACAACAACCACATCGGCGTGCCGTTGACGCTGCTGGAACTCGTCGACCGCCACGAATTCGCGGTCCTTGAACTGGGAGCGTCGGCGGTCGGAGAAATCCGGGAACTGGCGCGACTGGCGGCTCCGGAAATCGGAGTCGTCACCGGGATCGGCCCGGCTCATCTCGATGGATTCAGAACGATTGAAGCAGTGATCGCCGCCAAAAGCGAGCTCATCGCCGCGTTACCCGCTTGCGGTTTCGCAGTGCTCAACGGCGACGATCCAGCGGTCAGAAACATGGCGACGATCGCGGCCTGTCCCGTGATTTTCGTCGGCGAACGGGAAGACAACGACATCACGGCCCGCGGAATCGAAATCCGGGAAAGCGGCATCCGGTTCCGCGTGGCGGAAGACGACTACGAACTGCCGGCGATCGGCCGGCATCACGTGACCGCGGCGTTGGCGGCGATCGCTATCGGGCGGGAGATCGGCCTCTCGCCGGCAACGATCGCCGAAGGGCTGCGGAGTTTCCAACCGGTCGACGGCCGCTGCCGGCTGCATCGCATCGGCGACTGGCACGTGATCGACGACACGTACAACTCGAATCCCGGTTCGCTGCGGGCCGCCTGCGCGGCGCTGCGGGACTGGCCGGGGGCCGGACGGCGGATTCTCATCACCGGCGACATGAAAGAACTTGGAACGGAAACCATCGCCTGGCACGGCGACGCAGGCCGTCGTGCCGCGGAAGCGAACATCGACTTGATCGTCGCGCACGGAGATTTCGCGCGGCACGTGGTGGGCGCGGCAATAGAGGCCGGCATGGACGCCAGCCGCCTCGCCGACTGCAAGACACTGGAAGCCGTCCAGACCGTCCTCGACTGCTGGCTGGAACCGGGCGACGTCGTCCTGGTGAAAGGCTCGCGGGCGATGTGGATGGAGCGGGTGGTCGAGTGGCTGCGAAGACAAGCGGAATCGAAACCGATCCGGCGAGCATGCGCGTAACCAGTAACGAATGGAGTAATGGAGTGATGGAGTATTGGAGTAGGTTTGCGTCGAATCCAACACTCCACGACTCCAATACTCCACCATTCCTCTGTCATTCACCATACAACGACAATAGGCCCACCCACATCAACACACCTTACGAATACAACCAAAGCTAGTTCTCAGTGTTCTGTTGAGTACGTGATGGATTTGCGGGGATCCCAGCGTGCCGTCTGAAGGGATTCGGACGGAAGCATTAAGGCGATCGGATCAAGTGATTCTTGGGTCGATCACTCCGGACGCCGCTTCGCAACAGAACACAACGGACCGGGTGCCGGGGCATGGATTGTCCCGGCACCCGGGGAATCACAAAGTCGAAGGTCGGAAAGTCGAAGGTCGGAAAGTCGAAGGTCGGAACGTCGAAGGTCGGAAAGTCGAAGGTCGAAAGTCGAAGAAACATCGTCTCCGACCTCCGACCTCCGACCTCCGACCTCCGACCTCCGACCTCTGACCTCCGACCTTCAACATCCCGACCTTCGACCTTCGACCTTCGACCTTCGACCTTCGACCTTCGACCTTCGACCTTCGACCTTCGACCTTCGACCTTCGACCTTCGACCTTCGACCTTCGACCTTCGACTCCCTCCGCCCCGCATGTTGATCTGGTTGATGCACCGATTCGCTCCCGTCTGGGAGCAGATGGAGTTTTTCTCGACGGGCGACAGCCGGGTCTATCTGACGGCCCGGATTGCCCTGTCGAGCGTGACGGCGTTTCTGATGGCGATGCTGTTCGGGCCGCGGGCCATCGGCTGGCTGCGGCGGCGGTTCCCGGAGCGGATCGACAGCGCGTCGCAGACGCTCAACGAGATTCAGAAGAACAAGAAGTCGACTCCCACGATGGGCGGGCTGTTCATCGTCGCGGCTCTGGCCGTGGCGGTGCTGCTGTGGGGGGATTTGAGCAGCCCGTACACGCAGCTTGGTCTGGCGGTCGCCGTCTCCTTCGCCACGCTGGGGGCCGTCGACGACTGGATCAAGCTCAGCACGCAACGCAACGGGCTGAAAGCGAAAACGAAACTGGCCGTTCAAACCCTGCTCGCGATCGTCGCCGCATGCTTCCTGTACGCCGCTCAAGCCGACAAGCCGCACGGGCTGGATCTGATCTGGCCGTTCGGCAACGTCGCGCTGCGGCTGGGGACGGGGTTCGTGGCGTGGTCGGTGCTGGTGCTGGTGGGCAGCTCGAACGCCGTCAACCTCACCGACGGTCTGGACGGCCTGGCGGGGGGCTGCACGATCTTCGCCGGCTCGGCGTTCGTCGCGTTGACCTATCTGTCCGGCCACTCGGTGATGGCGGAGTATCTCAGCATCCCGTTCATCTCCGGCAGCGGAGAACTGGCCGTGGTGCTGGGTGCGCTGGTCGGGGCGATGATGGGTTTTCTGTGGTTCAACTGTTATCCGGCCCAGGTCTTCATGGGAGACACGGGCGCGCTGGCGATCGGAGCGCTGCTGGCGCTGGCGGCCCTCGTCACGCGGCAGGAAGTGCTGCTGGTGATCGTCGGCGGCGTGTTCGTGATCGAAACGCTCAGCGTGATCGCGCAGGTCGGCTGGTTCCAGATGACCGGCCGCCGGCTCATCCGTTGCAGCCCGTTGCACAATCACTATTTGTTCCAGGGCCAGCATGAAATGAAGATCGTGGTGCGGTTCTGGATCGGTTCCGCGCTGCTGGCGATCGTGGCGGTGGCCAGTCTGAAAGTCAGGTGAGTCGAAAGTCGAAAAGTCGAAAAGTCGAAAGTCGAAGGTCGGATAGTCGAAGGGTCCATTCTCCATTCTCCATCCTCGATCTTCCATCCTCATTCGAAATCGGAATTCACGTAAAACCAGCAGACAAGTCCCTTCCTCCTGAAAGGCTCGCCGAAACAGTCCTCCCGCCGACAGGCAGATTGCAGGCGACGTTAGGGAGAGAGGGAACCGGAAGCCGATTCAGCCGGTCTGACCGGTTGAATCGGCTTCCACCCTTTTCAACGCTTCACGTCGAGTCGAAGGTCGAAAGTCGAAACGACCGACGTTGCGGGACCTTCGACCTTCCGACCTTCGACTTTCCGACTTTCGACTTTCCGACTTTCGACTTTATGAACGCCGAACGCGGCCTGTTCCTCGCACTCATCGCCGTCCTGATCGGCTTCGGCACGCTGATGGTCTACAGCGCCAGCATCACGAGCTGGCCGACCGACTTCGAGCAGGCCTATCTCTCGCGGCATCTCGCGTTTCTGCTGCTTGGGGTCGGGCTGGCCGCGGCGGCGGCCCATGTGCCGGCGGAACAGTGGCGGCGGCTCGCGCCGGTCCTGTTCGTCGTAACGGTCGCGCTGCTGGTGCTGGTTCTGATGCCCGGCTTCGGCGTGAAAATCAACGGCGCCCGGCGCTGGCTGCGGTTCGGCGGGTTCTCGCTGCAACCGTCGGAACTGGCCAAGCTCGCGTTGCCGCTGCTGCTCGCCCGGATGATGGCCGTAGGGTGGGCTGTGCCCACCATTGGCGGTTTGAAGGCGAAAACGTCAGCCGGTGGTGGGCACAGCCCACCCTACAGATGGACCGTCAGCCGCCGGCTGCTGCTGCTGTTGCCGGCCGCCGTCGTCGTGCCTCTGGTCGTGAAGGAGCCTGACCTGGGGACGGCGGTGTTTCTGCTGGTCGGGTGCGCGGTCGCGTTGTTCGCGGGGGGCTGGCCGTTGCGGTACTTCGTCGTGCTGGGAACGATTGCCATTCCCGCCGGCGTGGCGCTGATGTCGCTGAAGCCGTACCAGATGGAACGCATCACCGGGTTCCTCTCCGCGTGGGACGACTTCGAGCAGGCCCCGTATCAGCTCAAGCAGTCGATTCTGACGCTGGGAAGCGGCGGGCTGAACGGCGTGGGGATCGGTAAGGGGCGGCAGAAGCTCAGTTTTCTCCCCGAGGCGAACACCGACTTCGTATTCGCCGTCGTCGGTGAAGAACTGGGGCTGATCGGCACCGTCGCCATCGTCGCGCTGTGGATCGCCCTGTACGTCGTCGGCCTGCGGATGCTCCGCCGGCTCCCGCCCCGCAGCTTCGAAAGCATCGCCGGCTTCACGCTGCTCACACAGCTCGTGCTGCAAGCGGCCCTCAACGTCGCCGTCGTCACCGCCCTCGTGCCGCCGAAGGGCATCTCGCACCCGTTCCTGAGCTCCGGCGGCAGCAACCTCGTGATGAGCCTGATCACGATCGGCGTGCTCGTCAGCCTATCGAAGGGCAGCGACGCGGAAGCGATCGAGTCGCCCGTTTAGCCGCGACTCGAAGTCTTTGCGAAGAGGAGCGCGGCATGCGACCAGCATTTCCGCCAAGATCACGCGGAGCGCTCCTCTCCGAAGACTCCGAGTCGCGGCTAAACGCGGTGAAACGGAATTCGCCTTCCCACGTTCATCCTTCTGATCGATACTTCGCCGCCGAATGGAGGCAACGATGGCCGACAAGTCACCCACGTTTCTCTTCGCCGGCGGCGGCACGGGGGGGCATCTCTTCCCCGGAATTGCCGTCGCCGAAGAGCTGCTCGCTCGCATTCCGAACGCCCAGATCCTGTTTGCCGGCTCCGAACGGGATGTGGAAGCCGCGATCGTGAAGGCGGCGGGATTCCGTCACGTCGCGCTGCCGTCGCCGCCGTCGACGATGCTGCGGCGGCATCCGCTGCGATTTGCGATGCAATATCTGAAAGCGTGCCGGGAAGCGCGGCGGATCGTTGCCGAGACCCGGCCGGCGGCGGTCGTCGGCTTGGGCGGATTCGCCAGCGTGCCGCTGGTGACAGCGGCCGACAAGCTCCATCTCCCGATCGTTCTTCTCGAGCAGAACGCCGTCGCCGGCCGGGCGACGCGGCGGCTGGCAAAACTGGCGGACGTCGTCTGCCACACGTTCGCGTCGGCCGTTCCGCGGGGAAGGGCCGGAAGCAACGCCGTCGTCACGGGCAACCCGGTCCGCGCCGCGATCGCAGGGCTTGGTGAAGCTCCGACCCTGCTCGTCCTCGGCGGAAGCCAGGGATCGACGGCGGTTAACGACGCCGTGTTAGTTGCGGCGGAACGCCTCCGCGACCGGCTTCGCGAGTGGGAAATCGTCCATCAATGCGGTCCGCACGACGGCGACCGCATCGTGGCCGCGTATCGCGGGCTGGAACTCGCACACGTCGTCCAGCCGTTCTTCGACGACCTTCCACAGCGATACCGGTCGGCGGGAATCGCCGTGTCGCGCGCCGGCGCGACGACGCTCGCAGAGCTTGCGTGCGCCGGCATTCCGGCGGTGCTGATGCCGTATCCGCACGCCGTCCACAACCACCAGTTGCGGAACGCCGAAGCGTTCGCGGCGGCGGGGGCGGCTTGCATCGTGCGGCAGCAACGCTCCGCGGAAGAATCGGGGCAGCAACTGGCGGCCGCGTTGCAACCGCTGTTGTGCAACGCTGGGCTACGCCGACGGTGTGCCGCTGCGATGCGCAGGCTGGCGGTTCCGGACGCCGCCGCGAACGTCGCCGGGCACGTCCTGGTGGCAGCATCGCTTTCGCTGCCCGCAGTCCGCGTGGGCGCACCGCATATCGGAAATACTGCCGGCTGGGTGGCTAACGCGAATCAGCCGGCGGGCGCTAGCCCCCGGTTCCGGTGAATGGCACGCCAATCCGGGGGCCAGCGCCCGCCGGCTGATGCTGTCCTACGCTCGATCGCCCTGAGCCGGCCTCCGGGTCGCGGACGTGAGCTTTCGAAACCGGTACGTCAACACGACGATCATCGCCGCGATGACGACCGGACCGCCGATCGTCACCAGCAGGCTGTCGCGGTCGAGATGCCGGCGAATCAGCACGGCCCCGAAGTACATCAGCCCGCAGCCGAGCAGACTCCCCAGCACGACGGCCAGGAACGTCTGCGCGCGGCCCATCCCCAGCAGGCGGCCGAACAGCGACCCGCCGATACTCCCCGTCGCCGCCAGGGGGAACATCACGAACGCCGTAATGCTCGCGAACGTCGCCCGTCGGACCCACGGTTTCGCGTCGGCCAGGGCGCGGCCTTCATCGGCCAGGGCCTGAATCCGCGGGCCGACGACCGGCAGCTTCCACAGAAAGCCGGCGTGGAAGGCGATCAGGCAGGCGCAGACCAGGTCCATGACCAGCACCAGCGCCACCAGCGCCTCGGCCGAAAAGAAGCGGCCGCCGGCGGAGGACGGCGACTCTCCTCCCAGAATGACGAACCGCCCGAAAAAGAAGAACGTCGCCGCAGCCGTCGCGACCAGTTTTCGCACGTAGCCCCAGCCATGCAGCGCCCCCAGCAGCCCGAGGACCAGCAGCACGGCGGCCGGCGGGCCAATCAGCGTCGTCCACCACACCCAGGGATGCTCGCGGCGAAGCGATGCCTCGAATTCCGCGGCCTCGGTACGGGCGGACCCCGCTTCCTCCGACGCCGAGACGGGGACAGGTCCATTTTTCGGAATGACGCCGTCTTCGCGAATTCGACTTTCCCCCGAAAAATGGACCTGTCCCCTTTCCACGGCGTTGTCGTTCAACGTGCGGGGGATGTCAAGTAGGTCCGGACGGCCCGTCCGGACCGGGCGTGGCAATTCTCATTGGCACGGCGCGTTCGGGGTCGGGTGTGGAAAATTCAAAATTGCGGAGTGTGTTTTCCCCGTGGGGTCGAGTTCCGTCGCAATTTTGAAT
>Ga0268386_10000455_pt1 | contig 25819 bp, 27 predicted proteins | sample RVTome_15_FD_200260 | JGI IMG/M metagenome (GOLD analysis project Ga0268386, IMG submission 200260) | Soil microbial communities from uranium-contaminated site in the Upper Colorado River Basin, Wyoming, United States - RVT150D86... ... | reverse complement strand
TCTGGGCGGTGGTGGTCGAGGGCCGGGTCTTCGTGCGGTCGTGGAGCCTCCTGCCGCGAAGCTGGTACCGGACCCTCCTCGAGGACCCGCGGGGGGCGGTGAGCGTCGCCGGGCGGGAGATCCCCGTCCGGGCGGTGCGCACGAGGAGCGAGCGGCTGAAGGACGCGGTGGACCGGGCCTACCTGGAGAAGTACGACACCCCCGGCTCCGTCGCGTACGCCCGGGACCTCGGACGGGCGAAGTCGCGGGCGACCACCACCGAGCTGGTCCCCCTGCCCCCGAGGCCGCGCCGGGCCTGAGCGGTCCCTCCAGTCAGGCATGCTCGGGCCCCACGATCCGGCCCACCCCCTCGACGAACTCCGACCAGCTCCGGCGGCGGGCCTCGAGCACCTTGCCCCCCTCGGCGGTGAGGCGGTAGTAGCGCCGCCGCCGCTGGCCCGCCTTCTCCACCCAGCCGCCCTGGATCCACCCCCGCTTCTCCAGGCGGTAGAGGAGCGGGTAGAGGGAGGCCACGTTGAAGCGGACCGCCCCCCGCGAGCGGGTCTCGATCAGCCGGCCGATCTCGTACCCGTGGCGGGGGGCGGGCTCCACGAGGGACAGGATCAGCAGCTCGGCGCTCCCCTTCTTGAGGTCGACGTTCGTCATGGCGTTCTACTATATGTTGTCAAACGATATATATCGGCGGGCCGCCGGTGTCACGAGCGTCACGCCCCGCCCGGCCCCGGCATCAAAGGAGCGAGAGGAGGCGATGACCGCCATGCCCTACCACTCCGGCGAGATCGAGGTCCAGCGGCGCGCGGGGGTCCGCGCCGAGGCCGACCAGGTGGGAGGGATCGTCGGCTCCGCGCTCGCCCCGGGGCTCGCCCGCGTGCTGGGCCGGCTGCCGATGGCCGTGGCCGCCTCCCTCGACGAGGGCGGCCGGGTGTGGGCCTCGCTCCTCACCGGCCCGCCGGGCTTCATCCAGCCGGTGGACGAGGGGCTCGTCCTCATGGCCGGCCCGCCCTCCCCCGGCGACCCCCTCGCGGGGAACCTCGAGAAGCGGAGCGAGCTGGGCCTGCTCGCCATCGACCTCGCCAGCCGCCGCCGGCTGCGATTGAACGGACGCGGCCTCCTCGAGCCGGATCGCGGGGTCTTCCTGGCCGTCGAGCAGGCCTACGGCAACTGCCCGAAGTACGTCCGGCCGCGGCGGCTCGAGCCGACAGGTCGCGGCGCCGCGGCCCCCCCCGGACGCTCGGCCGTCCTCACCCCCCGCCAGCGGGCCCTCGTCGCGGCCGCCGACACCTTCTTCATTGCCAGCTTCCATCCCGAGGGGGGCGCCGACGCCTCCCATCGCGGGGGGGCGCCGGGGTTCGTGCGGGTCCTCGACGAGCGCACCCTGGCCTTCCCCGACTACCCCGGCAACAACATGTTCAACACCCTCGGGAACCTCGCGGCCCAGCCCCGGGCGGGCCTCCTCTTCCTGGACTTCGACCACGGCGACACCGTGCAGCTCACCGGCCGGGCCCGGCTCGAGTGGGGCCCCCCCGAGCTGGCGGGACCGCCGGGGACCACGGGCGTGGTCGTGACGTTCGAGGTCGAGGAGGCCCGGGAGAATCGAGGGGGTGGCGTCCGGGGCCGGCTCCTGGAGTATCCTCCGGCGAACCCCTGACCGGACGTCACACTCCCCCGCCGGCGGCATCTCAAGGGTGAACGGCGGCCTACGGCCGGCCGCCCAGGAGGTGGAGGATGGCCAAGCAGATCGCGTGCGGCGACGTCGTCCCCGGCTGCGGCTTCACGGCGAGCGCGCCCGACGAGGAGGAGCTGGTCCGGAAGGTGGCGGCCCACGCCGAGGAGAGCCACGGGGTGAAGGAGGTCACGCCGGAGCTCGCGGCGAAGGTCAAGGCGGCGATCCGGGAGCGGTGAGCTCACGGGGGGCCCGGCGCGGAGGATGAAGGCGGCCGCCCCGGCCGGGGACGGCGACGAGGAGCTCGCGCGCCGGGCCCTCGCCGGGGAGCACGCCGCCTTCGAGGCCCTCGTCGGCCGCTACCAGGACAAGGTGTACGGCCTCGCCCGCCGCCTGACCCGCCGTCCCGCCGACGCCGAGGAGGTGGTGCAGGACACGTTCGTGACGGTGTACCGGCGGCTCGAGACCTTCCGCGGGGAGGCACGCTTCTCGACCTGGCTCTACCGGGTGGCGACCAACGCGGCGCTCATGCTGCGGCGCCGGCAGGGCCGGCACCCCACCGAGTCCCTCGACCGGTACCTGCCGCGCTTCGACCGGGCGGGGCGGCACGCCCGCGACGCCGACCACGGCCGGGCCGCCCGGGCCGACGAGGTCATCGACCGACGGCGCCTCGCCCGGCGGGCCGCCGAGGCCCTGGAACGGCTCCCCGATCGGTACCGGGCCCCCTTCGTCCTCCGCGACCTCGAGGAGATGCCGACCGCGGAGGTGGCGGCCGTGCTCGGCGTCTCGAACGACGTGGTCCGCCAGCGGGTGCACCGGGCGCGCCTGATGCTGCGGGGCTACCTGAGCCACCTCGTGGGAGTGGAGCCATGAAGCGGAGCGTGACCTGCCGGGACGGGGTGCCGCTCCTGATGGACTACGTCGAGGGGATGCTTCCCTCCCGGACCCGGGGCGCGATCGACGCCCACGTGGCCGGCTGCGCGCGCTGCCAGGGATTCGTCCGCTCCTATCTCGAGACGCCGCGGATCCTCCGGGCGGCGACCGCGCACCGCCTGCCCGAGCGCTTCGCCCGGCGGCTGCGGCGGACCGTGGGGACCCTGCCTCCCGGCCGGCGGCCGCCGGCTCGACCACGCTCCGCCGGCTGACCCGGGAAATCCGGCATTCCCTCCCCGCGAGGGGAGCGCAACATGTCATGGGATGTCATGATTCATGGGCGACCATGAGGCTCCCATGAGGGCCGACCGACTGCTGTCTGCCCTCCTGCTCCTCCAGGCCCACGGCCGCCTCACCGGCCGCGAGCTGGCGAAGCGCCTCGAGGTCTCGCTGCGGACGGTGCACCGGGACATGGAGGCCCTCGGGGCGGCCGGGGTGCCGGTGTTCGCGCTCCGCGGCTCCCGGGGCGGCTGGCAGCTCGACGACGGCTGGCGCACGCGGGTGCCCGGGCTAGACGAGGCCGAGCTGCGCGCCCTCCTCATGGCCCAGCCCCGGGTCATCGGCGACGCCCGGCTCGCCCGGGCCGCCGAGCGGGCCCTCGCCAAGCTCATGGCCGCCCTCCCCGCCCCGCTGCGCGAGCGGGCGGCCTCGATCCGCCAGCGGCTGCACGTGGACACCGCGGGCTGGCGCGGCACCGCCGAGGACCTGGCCCTGCTCCCGATCGTCCAGGACGCGGTCTCCCGCGACCGGCGGCTCGCGATCCGCTACATGGCGCCGGGCCAGGAGCGCGTCGAGCGGACCGTCGACCCCCTCGGGCTCGTGGCCAAGGGCAGCGCGTGGTACCTCGTGGCCGGCACCCCTGCCGGCCTGCGCACGTACCGGCTCTCCCGGATCGAGGACGCCCGCCTCCTCGACGCCCCCTGCGAGCGCCCCCCCGGCTTCGACCTCGCCGCCTACTGGACGGCCTCCACCGAGCGCTTCCGGGAGAGCTGGCGGCGCTACGACGTCACGCTGCGCCTCGATCCCCGGGCGGCCCGATCCGTCCAGCAGTGGCGCCCGGCCGAGCCGGTCCCCGCCCCGCCCGTCACCGGGGACGAAGGCTGGGTCACCCTGCGCGTGCAGTTCGAGGACGAGGAGCAGGCCCGCTTCGTCGTCCTCGGCCTCGGCCCGGGCGTCGACGTGCTCGAGCCGGCCACCCTCCGGGAGCGCATCGCGGCCGACGTGGCCGCCATGGCCGAGCGCCTCCGCGCCGTCGCCTCCCCGTCACGCTCCCCCCGCTCGCGGACGGCGCGGGGATGAGCCGAGAGGTGGATACGCTCGGGCCCAGCTCCCGCACGGGGGGATCGTGGGGTCCATGGCGAACGGGTCTCCCTCCGGTGCCAGACTCGCGACCGCGCGCGAGGCCCCGAGTGCCGACCTCTTCGAAACCGTCGCTCCGGTCCTGCGCCTCACGTCACCCGTCATCCACAAGGTCCTCGCCGGGATGAACGGCGCCCAGCTCCGCGTCGTCGTGCGTCACATCCGGCACCTGATGTAGGGCTCCCCGGAAGCGCCGTCCCGAGGACCGGGGCCCGGGGCCCCTCACGGCCTTCCCGGCCCGGTCCCGGGCCCCGACGCCGTCTCCCGGCCCCTCAGCCCAGCCCCTTCGCGATCACCCGCTCCATCTCCTCCGCGAACAGGTCCACCTCGCCGAGGGTCGTGTAGACGTTGGGGGTCACCCGCAGGCCCTGGAACTCCGCATGGACGATCGGCACGACGATGATCCGGCGGCGGTCCCAGAGGGCCTGGGCCAGCTTCGCGGTGTCCACCCCCTCGATCTCCACGTTGCCGATGGCGCAGGACATCGCCGGGTCGAAGCTCGTGTGGATGCGCACCCCCGCCCGGCCCTCGAGCCGCCTCATCCAGCGGTCGCGGAGGTAGCGCAGCCGGGCCGCCTTCCGCTCGAGGCCGATCGTCTCCTGGAAGACGAGCGCCTCCGCGATCGCGTTGTGGTTGGCCGCGGGGTGGGTGCCGATCTCCTCGAACTTGCGGACGTTCCCGTCCATCTCGGCGGGCGCCGCCATGAGCGGCCACACCGAGGCGATCCGGCTCTTCCGCACGTAGAGGAAGCCGGTGCCGTGGGGGGCGAGGAGCCACTTGTGGAGGCTCGTGCCGTAGAAGTCGCACTCGAGGTCGGCCAGGGTGAACGGGAAGTGGCCGTAGGCGTGGGCGCCGTCCACCACCACCTCGATCCCCCGCGCCCGGGCGAGCCGGCAGATGTCGCGGATCGGGAAGACCTGCCCGGTGAGGTTCGTGACGTGGCAGACGTGGATGACCCGGGTGCGCGGGGTGAGGGCGCGGGCGAAGCGGTCCACGAGGTCGGCCATCGACGGCGGAGGGACCGGGAACGAGATCGTGCGGAGGACCACCCCGTCGCGCCGCTCGCGCTGCCGCCAGGTGGTGAGCATGCGCGGGTAGTCCTGGTTGGTGGTGAGGATCTCGTCTCCCCGGCGGAGGTCGAGGCCGAGCTGGACGATCTCCAGGGCCTCGCTGGCGTTCCGGGTGATCGCCATCTCCTCGGGGTCGCAGCCGAAGGAGCGGGCCAGCCCCCGGCGCACCGACTCGACCTGCGGCTCCAGGAGCTGCCACATCGTGTAGACGGGCGCCTCGTTCGAGAGGTCGAGGTAGCGCTTCATCGCCTCCTGGACCACCCGGGGGGAGGGCGACACCCCGCCGTTGTTGAGGTTCACGTAGGCCCGGTTGACGGTGAAGGCCTGCTGGATCTCGCGCCAGTAGTCCTCGTCCCGGGCGATCTCGTCGGGGGTCCTCCCCCCGGCCGCGCGGGTGGCGGCCGCGGCCCGGGCCAGGCCGTCCGCGCCCAGGAAGGACAGGGCTCCCCCGGCGGTGGAAAGGAAGGCCCGGCGCGTGGACATGCTCACCTCCGCTGGCGATCGGATCTTAGCCCGCGGCTCGACGAGGGACCAGGGCCGCCGAGGCCGGCCGGGTGGAGGGTCCGCCGGGGGTCAGCGGGGGCCGCCGAGGGCCCGGTCGAGGTTGAAGGCGGCGCTGATCAGGCCGAGGTGGGTGAAGGCCTGGGGGAAGTTCCCGAGGGACTCGCCGCTGTGGCCGATCTCCTCGGCGTAGAGGCCCAGGTGGTTGGCGTAGCCGAGCATCCTCTCGAACACGAGGCGCGCCTCCTCCACCCGGCGGGCCCGGGTCAGGGCCTCGACCAGCCAGAAGGTGCACATGCTGAACGTGCCCTCGTCGCCCGCGAGGCCGTCCGGCGACCTCTCCACGTCGTAGCGATGGACGAGGCTCCCCGAGGACAGCTCGCGCATGGTGGCGTCGAGGGTCGAGAGCATGCGGGGGTCGGTGGGGGACAGGAAGAAGACGAGGGGCATGATGAGGTTCGCCGCATCGAGGCTGTCGCTCCCGTAGGACTGGACGAAGGCCCCGCGCTCCCGGTTCCATCCCCGGCACATCACCTCCTCGTAGATCGCGTCGCGGGCGGCGAGCCAGCGCTCCCGGTCGGCGGGGAACGAGCGCCGGTCGGCCAGCCGGAGGCCGCGATCGAGCGCCACCCAGCACATGAGCTTGGAGTAGACGAAGTGGCGCCGTCCTCCCCGGACCTCCCAGATCCCCTCGTCGGGGCGCTGCCAGTTCTCGCAGACCCAGCTGAGCATCCGGCGGAGCTTGACCCAGGCGTCGTAGCTGATCGGGGCCCCGTACTTGTTGTAGAGGTAGACGGCGTCCATCAGCTCGCCGTAGATGTCGAGCTGGAGCTGGCCGTGGGCGCCGTTGCCGATCCTCACCGGTCGCGAGCCCCGGTACCCCTCCAGGTGGTCGAGGGTCTCCTCGGTCAGCTCGTGGCGGCCGTCGATCCCGTACATGACCTGGAGCGAGCCGTCGGGGTGCAGCTCCTTGATCCGGCCGGCCAGCCACTCCATGAAGTGGTGGGCCTCGTCGGTGAAGCCGATCCGCATGAGGCCGTAGAGGGTGAAGCTCGCGTCCCGGATCCAGGTGTACCGGTAGTCCCAGTTGCGGACCCCCCCGATCGTTTCGGGGAGGCTGCACGTGGGGGCGGCCACGATCGCCCCGGTCGGCTCGTAGGTCATCAGCTTCAGGACGAGGGCCGACCGGTTGACCATCTCCCGCCAGCGGCCCCGGTAGGTGCTCCGGCCGATCCATCGCCGCCAGTACTCGACGGTCTCCCGGTAGACGCGCTCGATCTGCTCGTCGCCCACGGGCTGATGGCGCTCCCCCGCCGAGTCCATCCCCCCGAGCACGAAGGTCGCCCGCTGGCCCTCCTTCAGCTCGAAGTCCGCCACCGCGGCCGGGCCCTCGATGCGGAGGGGCACCGGGCCGGTGAGGCCCAGGGAGAGGCCCGCGGAGTGGAAGGCGACCCCCGACGGGATCGCCTCCGCGCGGTGCTCGGCCCGGGCGTAGTCGAAGGCGGGACGGCAGGAGAGGCGGAGGGCGGTGGAGCCGCGGATCACCTCGACCCGGCGGATCACCTGGTGGTACCCGTGTCCCTGGACGGGGGCCCCCACCGGCATGAAGTCCGTCACCTCCGCCACCCCCTCCGGGGAGAGGAAGCGGGTGATCAGGACGTTGCTGTCGGGGAAGTACATCTGCTTCCGGGTCGACCCCTCCCGGGCGGGGGCGATCTGGAAGCGTCCCCCCTTCTCGTCGTCCAGGATGGCCGCGAACACGCTCGGCGAGTCGAAGTGGGGATAGCACAGCCAGTCGATGGAGCCGTTGCGTCCCACCAGCGCCACCGTGTGGAGATCGCCGATCAGGCCGTAGTCCTCGATGGGCAGGTAGGCCATGCCGCCTCCGGTCGGCGTGCCCGCGGGCGGGACGCTCCGTCCCGCGGGGGCCGATCTGCCGCGGATTCTACCCGCCCGGCCCCCCGCCGTCCCGGCCCGCCCACTCGCGTCCGGCACTCGCCGGTGCGCGACGGCTACAATGCCCGGGCCACCATGGACGGCTGGGCCCTCGATCTCGGCACCACCAACACGGGCCTCGCACGGTGGGACGAGGCGCGCGGGCAGCCGCATCTCGTGGAGCTGCCCGGGATTTGCAGGAGACCCCAGGGCACCGACCCGCTGGAAGCGCCCGCGCTCGTCCCTTCCGTGGTCGAGCTCCTCCCCCCGGCCTCGCTCCTCGACCGCCTCGGCACGTGGCCGCCCCTGGAGCGCCTGGCCCTCCTCGGCCGGACCGCGCTCATCGGGCGGCCCGCGCTGGAGCGGAACCAGGGCATCGCGGAACCCGCCTTCGTGCCGGGCTTCAAGGCCGCCCTGTCCTCGGAGCCCCTGCGCCCCCTGGGACGCCTGGGCCGGCAGCGCGTGACCGCCCGCGGGGCGGCCCGCGCCTTCGTGAGGGAGCTGCTCGCGGAGGCGAGGCGGGAGACCGGCCACCGGGTCCGGGAGCTCGTGGTCACGATGCCGGTGGACTCCTACGAGGGCTACCGCGCCCACCTCGAGGAGATCCTGCGCTCGGTGGGGGTGCGCCGGCTGCGCTTCCTCGACGAGCCCCTCGCGGCCGCCCTCGGCTACGGGCTGCGGCTCGCCGCCGAGCGCAACGTCCTCGTGGTCGACATCGGCGGCGGAACGATGAACGTCGCGCTGGTCCGGCTGGGGGCGAAGGGGCTGGAGAGGGGGCGCGCGGAGGTCCTGGCCAAGCAGGGCCAGCCCCGCGGGGGGGACGCCGTCGACAGCTGGGTGCTCGACCACCTCTGCCGCCGGATGGGCTACCCCCTGCACGAGATGGCCGACCAGGAGGAGGTGCGGCTGTGGCGCCGGCTGATGCTCGCGGAGGCCTGCCGGGTGAAGGAGGCCCTCTTCCTCGAGCCCTCCGCGGAGTTCCTGCTCACCCCTCCCGGCCTGACCCGGCTCCTCCGGCCGGGCGCGCCCGGGGCGCGGCCGACCCGGCTCACGCGCGACGACCTCGTCCAGGTGCTGCGGGAGGGGGGCTTCTACTCGGCGCTCTCCTCCGCCGTCGAGCGCGTCCTCGCCGAGGGCCCGGCCGGCTCCCTCCCCGCCGAGGCCGTCCACGACGTCCTGCTGGTGGGCGGATCCACCCTCCTGCCCGGCGTCTTCCCCCTCCTGGAGGAGCGCTTCGGGCGCCACCGCGTCCGGGCCTGGCAGCCGTTCGAGGCGGTGGCCTTCGGAGCGGCGTCGTTCTCCGCCGACCGGTTCACCCCCGTCGACTTCATCGTCCACGACTACGCCTTCGTGACCCACCATCCCCACACCCACGAGCCCCGGTACTCGGTGGTGGTGCCCCGCGGGACGCGCTTCCCGACCCCGCCCGACCTGTGGAAGGGACAGCTCGTGCCCACGTGCTCCCTCGGCGCGCCGGAGAGCCTGTTCAAGCTCCTGGTGTGCGAGATCGGGCGTGCGGACGGGGACGGCCGCCGGTTCGTCTGGGACGCCGCGGGGGACCTCTACACGGTCGGGGGGAAGACGGGGGCCGACGGCCGGGTGGTGGTCCCCCTCAACGAGTCGAGCCCCACCCTCGGCCGCCTCGATCCCCCGCACTCCCCCCGCGACCGCCGGCCCCGGCTCGAGATCTCGTTCGGCGTCGACGCGGACCGGTGGCTCGTGGCGACCGTGCGGGACCTCCAGACCCGGCGCCTCCTGCTCGACGGGCAACCGGTGGTGCGGCTCCTGTAGCGACCATCGTGCTCGCCTTCGCCTTCCGGGTCGCGGTGGACGCCTTCATCGGGCTGGTGACGCAGCTCGGATGGAGGAGCGGCTCGGATTCGTCCGGCTCGGGGTGGTTCGCGGCCGGCCTCGAGGAGGCCGCCCGCGAGCACGGCATCCGCTTCGCCCCACGGTCCTGGTGGCGGATGACCGCGACGGGGCTGTGCCAGGACCTCTCGGTCCAGGTCGAGTTGAGGCAAGCGCAGGCTCCCGAGCTCGGCAACCAGTACCGGCCCCACGTGTGCGTCGCCGTCTCCGGGCCCCGCATCCCCCGGCTCCTCGCGTTCGCCCCGGAGCGCGGCACGGGGGACGACGTGCTCACGGGCGACGTCGCGTTCGACGACATCGTCGAGGTCCGGGGGGAGCCGAGCATCCTCCTCGCCCTGCTGGACCGGGAGCTCCGCCAGCGCGTGGGCGAGTTCGTCGGCCTGGACGGACGCCTTCGGGAGGGGCGGCTGACCTGCTGCGCCCGGACCGACTTCTCGCGTGGCGACGTCCCGCGGGCGCTCCGCCTGGCCATCTGGCTGGCCCGCGCGCTGTCCTCCCCGGAAGGCGGCGGCATCTGCGAGCGTCTCGCGCGGAACGCGACCTCGGATCCGCATTCCGGCGTGCGGCTCTGGAACCTCTTGCAGCTCCACGAGCAGTTCCCGGACACGCCCGAGGCCCGTGAGGCGAGCCGGGTGAACCTGGGGGACCCCGGACCCTGGGTGCGTCTGGCCGCGGCGCGTTTCTCGAGGGAGGAGGGCCTGGACGCGCTGAAGTCGCTCGCGGAGGACCGTGAGGCGCCCGAGGGCGCCGCCGCGGAGGCGGTGGCCCTGTTCGCGGCCCGCGGTCCCGCGGAGGCCGCCGGACCCCTCCTCCTCGCCGCCCTGAAGACGCGAACGGGACAGGTCCGCCGGCAGGCGATCGAAGATCTCGGGCGGCTCCGGCACCTCCCGGCCCGGGGCCCGCTCCTCGTCCTCCTGGAGCGCGCCGATCCGCGCACGGCGGCGGCGGCCGCCGCCGCGCTCGCCGCGCTGGGAGACGCCCGGGCGGAACCGGGCCTCCTCGCGGCGGTGGAGAGCGAGGCCCGCGAGCTTCGCCTCGCCGCCCTCCGCGCCCTGGCCACGCTCGGCAGCGTGGCCTCGGTCGAGCCCCTGTTGGCCTTCCTGGAGACGCGGCACCCGGACACCGAGACGCGACGCGAGGTCCGCGCCGCGGTCGACGCGATCCAGTCACGACTCGCGGGAGCCGAGGCGGGCCAGTTGTCGCTGGCCGTCACCCCCGCCGGGAGCGGATGGCTCAGCGTCGCCCCGCCGGGCGCGGGACCGGGAGCGGTGTCGCTGCTCCCCGACCGCGAGCCCGAAGGTTGACGAGGAACGGCGGCTGTCCCACGATTGCCCTCTCGAGGGAGGGGCGGTGAAAGGGACGCGGCTCGATCCGGTGACGCGGTCGATCGTCGGCCTGACGCTGGGGACGGGCCTCCTCCTCGAGCCCGCCCTCGCCGAGGACTGGCCCGAGTGGCGGGGCCGGGGACGGGCCGGCGTCTGGAACGAGACGGGGATCCGGGAGAGCTTCCCGGCGGAGGGCCTTCCGGTGGCCTGGCGGGCCCCGGTCCGGGGCGGGTACTCCGGACCGGCGGTGGCGGGCGGGCGCGTGTACGTCACCGACTTCCAGCGCACCCGCGGGATGAAGGGGCGAGAGCGCGCCCTCGCCCTCGACGAGAGGTCGGGCCGGCTCCTCTGGGCCCGCGAGTGGGAGGCCGACTACGCGGGGATCAGCTACCCCGTGGGGCCGCGGGCCACTCCGACGGTGGACGGCGATCGCGTGTTCGTGGTGGGGGCGTCCGGCCTCCTCTCCTGCCTCGACGCCCGGACCGGGGAGGTGATCTGGCGGCGGGACTACGTGAAGGACTTCGGCGCGGAGATCCCGACCTGGGGCATCGCGGGCGCGCCCCTGGTGGACGGCGACCGGGTCGTCATCATCGTGGGCGGCCGGCCCGACGCCAAGGTCATGGCCCTCGACAAGGCGACGGGCCGGGAGGTCTGGCGGGCGCTTCCCTCGGACTCCGAGCCGGGCTACGCCCAGCCGGTCATCGTCGAGGCCGGCGGGCGGCGGCAGCTCGTCATCTGGCATCCGACGGCGGTCGCCTCCCTCGATCCCGCGACGGGGCGTGTCCACTGGGAGGTGCCGTTCCGGGTCGGCATGGGCACGACCCTCGCGACGCCGGTGTCCCGGGGGCCCCACCTCCTCGTCTCCTGCTTCTTCAACGGCTCCCTGCTCCTCGACGTCGCGGGGACCCGTCCGAGGGTCGTCTGGAAGGGGAAGAGCGACAGCGAGATCGACACCGACGGCCTGCACGCGGTGATCAACACCCCGGTCATCGACGGCGACCACCTCTACGGGATCTGCAGCTACGGGCAGCTCCGGTGCCTGAGCCTGAAGACGGGAGAGCGGGTGTGGGAGACGATGGAGGTGGTCCGGGAGAAGGCCCGCTGGGCGTCGGGGTTCATCGTCCGGAACCACGACCGGTACTTCATCAACAACGACCGGGGCGAGCTGATCGTCGCCCGGCTGTCCCCGGAGGGCTACCGGGAGATCGGCCGGACGCCCCTGATCGAGCCCACGTCGGACCCGGGGAACCGCCGCGAGCGGGGCGCGGTGAACTGGTCCCATCCCGCCTACGCGAACCGCCACGTCATCGCGCGCAACGACCGGGAGGTCGTCTCCCTCTCCCTCGCCGCGGCGCCCTGACCGGGCGACGCGGGCGGCGCGGTCGAGCCAGCCGCCCCTCGCCCCGTCGCCTCCTCCGCGGGCCATACTCCCGAGATGAGCGGACCCCACTACCCCGCCGCCCGCGCCTTCGCCCCCCGCCTCGAGCGGCTCTTCGCCGCCGGGGCCGCGCCCAGCCCTCCCGGCTCCCCCCCGGCCCCGCCCGGCCCCGACGCCGGCGCGATCGAGGCCCTGATCGACGCCGCGTTCTGGGCGAGCCTGCAGCGCGAGGAGGGCTACCCGCCCGAGATCTCCCTGGCCTTCCTGCCCCCCGAGCGGGCCGTCCGGCCGTTGATGCTCGCGACGCCGCTGCCCCTCGCCCCCCGCACCCTCGCGCGGCTGGCTCCCGCGGTCGTGCGTCCGGGGATCCACCTCGGGGTCGCGCGCGACGGCGGGCGCCTCGTCGTCTGGGGGACCACCCGGGCCGTCCCCCGCCTCTGCTTCGTCCTCGAGGTCGTGCGCCCCGGGCTCCTCGTGGTCAAGCACCCCCTCCGGGAGGACTCGGCCAAGTTCCGGAACGTCGCGGTGTTCGACGGCGAGCTGGCCAAGCTGCTGAGCTGGGAGGCGGTGGACACCGGTCACCACCCCGCCCCGCTCGGGGCGCTGCTCGCCGCCGAGTCGGCGGGCCCGTCCGGGGAGGCCGGCCACGTGCTGCTCCGCCTCGCCGTCTCCATGCGCGCCCACCGGCGCGGGGGGACGCTCCTCGTCGTGCCCGGGGGGACCGAAGGATGGCGCGAGTCGATCGAGCCCCCCCTCCCCTACCCGGTGGATCCTCCGTTCACGGAGCTGGCCGACCTCGCCGCCGAGCTGCCGGAGGCCGCCTCGCCCGGGCAGCACGCCGCCCTGGACCGGGTGGTCGACGCGGTGGCCGGCCTCACCGCGGTCGACGGCGCGACGGTGATCACGGACCGCCACGAGCTGCTCGCCTTCGGCGTGAAGATCGGCCGCGCGGACGGCCGGCCCCGCGTCGAGCGGGTCGTCCTGAGCGAGCCGGTCGAGGGCGGGGGGGCCGAGGCCGTCGCCCCCCTCCAGCTCGGGGGGACCCGCCACATCTCGGCGGCCCAGTTCGCCCAGGACCAGCCCGACGCGGTGGCGATGGTGGCCTCCCAGGACGGCCGCTTCACCGTCTTCGCCTGGTCGCCCCGGGACGGGATGGTCCACGCCCACCGCGTGGAGGCCCTGCTCTTCTAGCCTCCGGGCCCGCGCCTGCCACGATCGAGGTAGCGCGGGTCCCGCCCGCGGGGGTAGGCCGCCGATGACTCGATCGCGTGATGCGGCGGAAGGAGGGCGGGCCTTATGCTGGAGACACCAGCCCGGGCGGCGGGACGCCCGCCTCCCGGCCGGGCCGGGGGCGGCTGAAGGGAAGGAGACGACATGGGGAACACTCTCTCGGGGAAGGTCGCCCTCGTCACCGGCGCCTCGCGGGGCATCGGCGCGGCGATCGCGAAACGGCTGGCCCGCGACGGGGCGGCCGTCGCCATCACCTACTTCGGCTCCGCCGAGAAGGCGGACGAGGTCGTGCGCGCGATCGCGGCCGGCGGCGGGCGGGGGCTGGCCATCCGCGCCGACAGCGCCGACCCGGCCGCGGTCACGGCCGCGGTGGAGCGGACGGTCGAGAGCCTCGGCCGGCTCGACGTGCTCGTGAACAACGCCGGGGTGGTCGCCCTCGGGGCGATCGACGAGGTCGAGCTGGAGGACTTCGACCGCGTCCTCGCCGTGAACGTCAGGGGGGTGTTCGTGGCGACCCGGGCGGCGGTCCGCCACATGAAGGAGGGCGGACGGATCGTCATGATCGGCAGCATCAACAGCGACTTCATCCCCTTCCCGGGCGCCTCCGTGTACGCCCTCACCAAGGCCGCCCTCGCCGGCTTCACCCACGGCCTCGCCCGCGACCTCGGTCCGCGCGGCATCACCGTCAACAACGTCCAGCCCGGACCGATCGACACGGACATGAACCCCGACGGGGGCCCGCTCTCCGAGCAGATCAAGGGCCTGATCGCGGTGAAGCGCTACGGGAGGGTCGAGGAGGTCGCGGCCCTCGTGTCCTACCTCGCCGGCCCCGAGGCCGCCTACGTCACCGGGGCCAGCCTGAGGATCGACGGGGGCGTCGCCGCGTAGTCCGGGCGGCTCGAGGGAGGCGAACCCCCGCCGGGCGTCCGGGGGACGCCGGCCGGGTGCGGCGGCCCCCCGCCTGCTGCGGCGGCGGCCGTGCGCCCGAGGACGCGACCGGCTTCATCCCAGGGACGTTCTCGACATTCGCGGCTCAGTCGCTTAACTTACTGACATGGGGACCGGATCCGAGAAGCGCGAGCGGCTGATCCGGGCGGCCCGGGAGGTGGTCTACCGGCAGGGCTACGCTCCCACGACCCTCGCCCAGATCGCCCAGGCGGCCTCGGTCCCCCTGGGCAACGTCTACTACTACTTCAAGACCAAGGACGCCATCGCCGAGGCCGTGATCGACGCCCGGCTCGCGGAGGTGCGGGCCACCCTGGAGCGCGCGGAGAGACACGAGCGGCCCGAGGACCGGCTGGCCGGGCTGCTCGAGCTGCTCCTCGAGGGCTGCGGCGACGTCGCCCGACGCGGGTGTCCCTACGGGAGCCTCGTCCACGAGATGGAGAGGCGCCCGGGGCCCCTGGGTGCGCGGGCCGCCCTGCTGCTGGAGCTGCAGCGCCGGTGGATGGAGACGCAGTTCCAGGCCATCGGGCTGGGCCGTCGGGCCCGCGGCCTGGCGCTGGAGCTGCTGTGCGCCACCCAGGGAGCGGCGCTCGTGACTCACGCCCTGGGAGACCCGAACCTGATGCGCGAGCGCTTTCGGGGGCTGCAGTCGTGGATTCGGGGGCTGGCCAGGCGGGCCGGCCCCGGCCCCTGAACCTCCCGGTTCCCGGAACAAGTCGCGCCCCGTCGCCGTAGAAGCTAGTAAGTTGGTTGACTAACTCTGGAGGCAACCATGCACGGCGCTCAGGCGATGGACTCGGACGGGCCCCCGGCGGCCGGAGGCTCCGCGGGCCGGCAGCCCCACCGCGGGCGGGCAGGCTCGCGGTGAGGGCGGTCCGGATCGGCCGATTCGGCGGGCCCGAGGTCTTGGAGCTCGTCGAGACCCCGACCCCCCCGCCCGGCCCCGGCCAGGCCCTGGTCCGGGTCCACGCCGCCGGCGTCAACTTCGCCGAGACCCTCATGCGCCAGGACCGGTACGCGACGACACCCGATCTCCCCGTCGTGCTCGGCGCCGAGGTCGCCGGCACGGTCGACGGCCTCGGGTCCGGCGCCCGCGGGCCGGCCGTCGGCGAGCGGGTGGCGGTTCCCCTCTTCGCGGCCGGGATCTATTCCGGCGGCTATGCCGACCACGTCCTGGTCGACGCCTCTCTCCTCGTCCCCCTGCCGGATGATCTCCCGTTCGAGGTGGCGACGGCGCTGATGGTCCAGGGCCTCACCGCGCTCTACCTCACCCGGCAGGCGCCTCCCCGGGGCCGGACCGTGCTCGTCACCGCCGCCGCCGGGGGCGTCGGCAGCCTCCTCGTCCAGATCGCGAAACGCGCGGGGGCGAGGACCGTGATCGCGGCCGCGAGCACGGCCGGGAAGCTCGACCTCGCCCGCTCCCTCGGCGCCGACGCCGGCGTCGACTACACGCGGCCCGGCTGGGTCGAGGCCGCGCGGGAGGCGAGCGGGGGCGCCGGGCCCGACGTCGTCTACGAATCCGTCGGGGGCGCGGTCACGAAGGCGAGCCTCGAGGCCCTGGCCCCCCGCGGCACCATGGTCGTCTACGGGGCCCTCAACATGCAGGGCTTCCAGCTCGGGGTCCCGGAGCTGCTGGGTCTCGTCTTCAAGAACCAGTCGCTGGCCGGCTTCGCCCTCGTGCCGCTCCTGACGCCGGATGGAGTCAGGACGGCCCTCGGGGAGCTGTTCGATCTCGCGGTGAGCGGCCGGCTCCGCGTGAAGATCGGCGGGACCTACCCGCTGGAGCGGGCGGACGAGGCGCATCGGGCCCTCGAAGGACGGCTCACCACCGGCAAGCTCGTCCTGGTGCCGTAGACGCACCTCCCGGCGCCGCGGGTGAGCGGTTATGATCGCCCGGTGCGGCTCGCCCTCTCCCCGCCCGTCCCCCCCATGCTCGCCAAGCTCGTGGAGGCGCTGCCCGAGGGCGACGGGTGGCTCTACGAGCCCAAGTGGGACGGCTTCCGGGTGCTCGTCTTCCGGGACGGGCCGGAGTGGCTCCTCCAGAGCCGGGACATGAAGCCCCTGAACCGATACTTCCCCGAGCTGGAGCGCCCGGTCCTCGAGCAGCTCCCTCCCCGAGCGGTGATGGACGGGGAGCTGGTCATCGCCGCCGCGGCCGGCCTCGACTTCGAGGCCCTCCAGCTCCGCATCCACCCCGCCGCGTCGCGCGTCCGCCTCCTCGCCGAGGAGTGCCCGGCCTCCCTCGTCCTGTGGGACCTCCTGTGCGAGGGCGACGAGGTCCTCACCGGCCGGCCGTTCTCCGCCCGCCGCGCCCGGCTCGAGGCGGCCCTCCCCCGGCCCCGGCCCCCCGTCCACCTGACCCCGATCACCCGCGACCGCGCGGTGGCCGCCGACTGGTTCGAGCGCTTCGAAGGCGCGGGGCTGGACGGCGTCATGGCCAAGCCGGAGGACGGAGTCTACGCCCCGGGCAAGCGCACGATGCTCAAGGTCAAGCACAAGCGGACCGTCGACGTCGTGCTCGGCGGCTTCCGGTGGCACAAGGACGCGGCCGGGAAGGCGGTGGGCTCGCTCCTCCTCGGCCTCTACGACGACCGGGGAGAGCTCCAGCACGTGGGGGTGGCCGCGAGCTTCACCGCGGCCGAGCGGCGCCGGCTCGTGGACGACCTCGCTCCCCTGCGGGAGGACGCCCTCGCCGGGCATCCCTGGGGGTCGTGGGCGGGCGCCGAGCACCGGGTGCCGGGGATGACCAGCCGGTGGAACCGCGACAAGACCCTGGAGTGGGAGCCCCTCCGGCCCGAGCGCGTCCTCGAGGTCTCCTTCGACCACATGCAGGGGAGCCGGTTCCGCCACACCGCCCACCTCGTGCGCTGGCGTCCGGACAAGGCCCCCCGGGAGTGCACCTACGCCCAGATCGACGTCACTCCCCCCTACGAGCTGGACCGGATCTTCTCCCAGGGGTCGTAGTCGGGGTCGGGCGGCGCCGCGGGGGGCCGCCTCTCCGGGGGGACGCGGCGGAGGTTGACCCGGATCCGGGTCCACGTGGTGGAGCGCCCCCGCATCGAGTCCACGAGCACCTCCTCCTCTCCGACGAGCGCCGACGCCTCGGGATGGCGCTCCCGCCACCGCGCCAGGCCGGCGAGGGCGTCCTCCTTCCGGGCCGCCTTGGCCACGGTGACGAGCGGCGCCTGCTTCCGCTTCGAGGGCTGCACCCGCGGAGGCTCCCCCGCCTGCTTGCGGTAGTGGGGCGGCCAGGGGGCGTCGCCCATCCCCTCCGCCTCGTGGCGCTTGGCGAGCTCCAGGAGGGCCTCGAGGGAGCCCGGGGCCTCGTCCATCCCCGCGGTGAGGTCGCCGAGCCTCGCGTAGCGCTCGGGCATCGTCCGGAGGGTGAAGGCGCCCAGCTCGCAGGTCGGCACCTCCTCCCAGGTGAGGGGCGCCGAGACGCGGGCCTCGGGGGTCGGGCGCACGGAGTAGGCGGAGGCCACCGTGCGGTCCTTCGCGTTCTGGTTGTAGTCCACGAACACGCCGTGCCGCTCCTCCTTCCACCACTTGCTCGTCACGAGGCCGGGGGCCCGGCGCTCGACGTCCCGGGCGAGGGCGAGGGCGGCCCGGCGCACGTCGTCGAAGCCCCAGCGGGGCTCGATCCGCACGTTCACGTGGATCCCCCGCGAGCCCGAGGTCTTGGGCCACCCGGAGAGGCCCACGTCGGCGAGGGCGTCGCGCACGAGGAGGGCGGTGTCGCGCACCGCGGCGAAGCCCACCCCCGGGCCCGGGTCCAGGTCCACCCGCAGCTCGTCCGGGTGGTCCAGGTCGCCGGCCCGGACCGGGTGGGGGTTCAGGTCGATGCAGCCCAGGTTCACCATCCAGGCGAGCTGGGCGAGGTCGGTCACCACCACCTCGTCGGCGGTCCGTCCCGAGGGGAAGGAGAGCGTCACCGCCTTCACCCACTCCGGCCGCTTCTCGGGGGCCCGCTTCTGGAAGAAGAAGTCCCCCGCCGCCCCGTGAACGTAGCGCTTCAGGACGATCGGGCGGTCGAAGATCCCCCGCAGCGCCCCCTCCCCCACCCCGAGGTAGTAGCGGACGAGGTCCAGCTTGGTGATCCCCGCCTCGGGGAAGAAGACCTTCCCCGGGTTCGAGACGGTCACCTCGCGTCCCGCGACCTCCAGCACCTCCGCGCTCGCTTTCGGCGACACCGTCCCGACTATAGACTCCCCTCATGGCCGGCCCAAGCGACTCGCTGGTCGCCCTCTTCCGCGAGCTGGCCCACCTGACCGTCCTGGACGAGGGATCTCCCGCCTCGTTCCGGGCCCGGGCCTACGAGAACGCGATGGAGGCGATCTCCTCCTACCGGGGGGACCTCGGGGCCCTTTCCGAGAAGGAGCTCCAGGCGATCGACGGCATCGGCCGGAGCACCGCCCGGAAGGTCCGGGAGTTCTTCGAGACGGGGACGATCGCCAAGCTCGAGGAGCTGCGGGCGAAGTACCCGCCCGGGCTCCTGGAGCTGACCCGGCTCCCCGGCCTCGGCCCCAAGACGCTGCTGCGCCTCCGGGACGAGCTGGGGGTCCGGAACCTGGAGGACCTCCAGGCCGCCCTCGAGGCCCGGAAGGTCCGGGACGTCCGCGGCCTCGGCGCGAAGACGGAGGAGAAGCTCCTCCAGGCGATCGCCCGCCGGGAGCCGACCGGGAAGGAGCAGCGCCGGCCCATCGCCGAGGCGCTTCCCCTCGCCCGGGAGCTGGTCGCCGCCCTCGAGGCGCTCCCCGCCGTCGACCGCGCCCTCTACTGCGGCAGCCTCCGGCGCTTCCGGGAGACGGTCGCCGACGTCGACGTCGTGGCCGCCTCCGCGGAGCCGCCGGCGGTGATGGAGGCCTTCCTCGCGATGCCGACGGTGCGCGAGGTCGTCCGGAGCGGGGAGACCCGGACGTCCGTCGTGACCTCGACGGGCCTCCAGGTGGACCTCCGGGTGGTGGAGCCGCGCCACTTCGGGGCGGCCTGCCAGTACTTCACCGGCTCCAAGGCCCACAACATCAAGCTCCGCCAGCGCGCCCTCGAGCGGGGATGGACCCTGAACGAGTACGGGCTCAGCGTCACCGGGACCGGCAAGGTCGTGGCCTCGGAGTCGGAGGAGGCCGTCTACGAGGCGCTGGGCCTCGCGTTCATCCCCCCGCCCCTCCGGGAGGACCGGGGGGAGGTCGAGGCGGCCGCGGAGGGGCGCCTCCCCCGCTCCCTCCGCCTCGAGGACCTGCGGGGCGACCTCCACGTGCACACCACGCTGTCCGGGGACGGCCGCAGCCCCCTCGAGGACGTCGTGGCGAGCGCGGCCGAGCGGGGGTACGACTACCTCGCGCTCACCGACCACGCCGAGGACCTCGCCTTCAACGGGGTGAGCCGGGAGCGGCTCGCCGGGCAGAAGACGGAGATCGAGGCCCTGCGGGGGCGGTACCCCGGGATGACGCTTCTCCAGGGGGCCGAGCTGAACGTCGGCCCCGACGGCGGCGTGGACTACGACGAGGCCTTCCGCCGGCAGCTCGACTGGTGCGTGGCCGGCGTGCACTCCCACTTCGAGTTGGACCGGGACCGGCAGACCCGCCGCATCCTCGCCGCCATGGAGGACCCCACCGTCCACGCGATCGCCCACCTCACCGGGCGGAGGATCGGCCGCCGGGCCGGCATCGAGCTGGACGTGGACGCGGTGCTCCGGAAGGCGGCCGAGACCGGGACCGCCCTCGAGATCAACTCCGCCCTCGGGCGCCTCGACGTCGCGAGCGAGGTGCTCCACCGCGCCCGCGACCTCCCGGTGACCTGGGTGGTCAGCACCGACGCCCACCACGTCCGCGAGCTGGCCCGCATGGAGTGGGGGGTCCTCCAGGCGACCCGCGGCTGGGTGGACCCTTCCCGGGTGGCCAACTGCTGGCCGCGCGACCGCTTCCTCGCCTGGCTCCGCGAGCGCCCGAGCTGACCGCCCTCGTGCCGGCCGCGCGTCCCCGGGTCTTCGTCCTGTCGCCGGCCGACTGCTCGGCGAAGCGGGCCCGGCTCCTCCAGCGCCCCGACGCCGGCCACGACCTCGCGCGGAGGCTCCGGGATCAGGGAGCGCCGATCGGCGAGGTCTTCGCCTTCCTGAGCAGCCTCTACTTCCGCGGCAAGCTCGCCTACGCCGCCGCCTTCGCCCGCCCACCGCGCGGCGTCCCCGGCGTCCACGTCATCACCCCCGCCGACGGCCTCCGGGCCCCCGAGGCTTCCGTCAGCCTGGACGACCTCCGCCGCTACGCGCTCGTTCCCGTCGACCCCGGCGAGGAGCGCTACCGCGAACCCCTCCTCCGCGACCTCCGGACGCTCGCTTCCGCCGGGGGGGACGCCGAGGTCGTCCTCCTCGGCAGCGTGGCCACCGGCAAGTACACCGACCTCCTGGCGCCGCTCCTCGGGGAGCGCCTCCTCTTCCCCGCGGAGTTCGTCGGCCGCGGCGACATGAGCCGCGGCGGGCTGATGCTGCGCTCGGTCCAGGAGGGGAAAGAGCTCGGCTACGTCCCCCTCCTCGGCGCCCGGCTCCGGGGCCCCCGCCCGGCCCGCCTCCCCCCCGCCGGCCGGTGAACCCGCCGCCCGGAGGTTGCCGAGGACCCGCGAAGGCGGGAGGATTGGCGGTCCCTTCAAGGAGGCGAGCGGTGGCAGAAGGCAGACGCGCCGTGACGGCCGGTCACGTGATCTCGGTCCTGGTGTCGCTGGTGTTCCTGATGAGCGCGTTCATGAAGCTGAAAGGGGGACCGGAGCTGAGCGAGGGGATGGCTCACCTGGGACTGCCCGAGTCGCTCGTCACCCCCCTCGCGATCCTCGAGATCTCGTGCGTGGTGGTCTACCTGGTTCCCGCCACGTCGGTGCTGGGCGCGATCCTCCTGACGGGCTACCTCGGCGGCGCGATCTGCACCCACCTCCGGGTGGGCGACCCCTTCTTCGTCCAGGTCATCCTGGGGATCCTCGTCTGGCTCGGCCTCTACCTCCGGGAGAGCCGACTGAAGGCGCTCATCCCTTTGCGGAAGCTCTAGCGAGGCCCGCCCGGCCCCGGGAGCCCTCGGGGACGAGTGGGCCCTCGCCGGCGACGACCCCGGCCGGTCAGGACCGGCCGGGACAGCAGCGCTCGAGCCTCGGGGCGCCCCGCCCGGCGCCGAGGGCGGCTTGCGCGCGCCCGCGGAAGGCCTCGAAGGCGCGGACGCCGGTCTCGGTGCAGAGCCAGACGTGGAGGCCGGCCATCGCCACCGCGCCGGGCAGGGCCTGCCCGGCGACCGCCGCCGCGAGAGGGGGCACCGGGCCGACGACCCACGGCGCGTCGAGGGCCCAGGCCGCGGCGGGACGGGCGGCCAGGACGAGGGCGAGCGCGGCGCCCCGGGCGCTCATGATGAGCATGTGGAGGACGTACTCCCCGGTCGAGAGGCCGCCCAGCTCGGCGCGGGAATCCCGCTCCGAGAGCATGTCCACGATCGAGACCGCCAGGTCGGCCGCGACGAGGGCCACCCCCATCCAGAGGAGGACCCCGCCGGTCTCCCACAGGAAGAGCGCGGGCAGGGTGGCGGCGAACAGCACGGCGGTGACGGTGTGGAGGCGGTGCTCGTAGCGGGACGCGCTCCGGGCGTGCAGGCGGTACCGCCAGAGGTGCAGGTAGATCCCGTCGACGGCGGCGAGGACGAGGAAGACGGCGAGGGCGGCGGCGGCGGCGGTGTAGAGGGTCTCCACGGGTCCTCCCTCAGCTCGCCTTGCGCGCCCGGAACGTGATCGAGCGCACCTTGCCGGCGACCTCCTCCCAGCGCACCCCCGTCCGCTCGAGCAGGGCCTCCGCCTGGTCCGGGGCGGTCGCCCGGAGCCCGGCCAGGTAGTCCACGTCCTTGAGGACCTCGGCCTCGCCGAGGCCGGCCTCGCGCAGCCGGCCGAAGTAGTCCTCGCGGAGCGCCGCCCCGGCCACGCAGCCGACGTAGGCGTAGACGTCCTCCTCGACGCGCTCGGGCAGCCGGCCGTCGAGGACGACGTCGGAGATGACCAGCCGGCCGCCCGGCTTCAGGACCCGGGCGACCTCCGCGAAGACCCGGGCCTTGTCGGGCACGAGGTTGATCACGCAGTTGCTCGTGACCGCGTCCACGCTCGCGTCGGCCACGGGCAGCGACTCCAGCCGTCCCTCGCGGAACTCGACGTGGGAGAGGCCCGTCCGGCGGGCGTTGGCGCGCGCCCGCTCGACCATCTCGGGGGTCATGTCGACGCCGATCACCCGGCCGCCGGGACCGACCTCGCGAGCGGCGAGGAAGGCGTCGATCCCCCCGCCCGAGCCCAGGTCGAGCACGGTCTCCCCGGGGCGGAGGGCCAGGTGCGCGAGGGGGGCGCCGCAGCCGAGGCCGAGGTCCGCCCCGTCGGGCAGCGCCTCGATGTCGTCCTTCCGGTAGCCGATCCCCAGGGACACCGGCGCCTCCGCCGAGCCGCCGCAGCTCGAGGGACCGCAACCGCAGCCCCCGCCGCCCTTCGCGATGCGGCCGTACTTCTCGCGCACTTCGCCGACGATCGCGTCCTTGTCAGTCGCAGGCATCTCGTCCTCCATCGGGCGCCGGGCAGCCGCCCGCGCCGGGGAAATCCGTCATCAGGTGGTCGAAGGCCCCGGGGCAGCAGCCCTCGGTGGCCTCGCGCACGGCCACGAGCAGGTCGAAGAGACCCTGAAGCGCGGCCCGTCGCCGGTCCGCGGGCAGGCGCTCCAGGACGCTGCGGGCGAACGCCTCCTCCCGCGCTTCGACCTGCGCCGCGGCCTCTCGTCCGGCCGGAGTCAATCGCGCCCGGGCGGCGCGGGCGTCGTCCGGGTCCGGTTCGCGCGCAAGGAGGCCGGTGGCCTCGAGCCGGTCGAGGTTGCGGGTCAGCGTGGAGGGGGCGATCCCGAGCCGGCGGCCGAGCACGGAGAGGCGCTGGGGCCCTTCCGAGCGGAGCGCGTCGAGGGTCGCCGCCTGGGCGACCGTGAGGCCGCAGCAGCCGACGTCGGCGCGCTCCGAGATCGCGAAGCGCCGGACCAGGAGCTGGATGCCGTCGAGCAGGCGCCGGGGATGGTCCTTCCCGTCCTCCTCGTCCTTCCCGTCCTTCTGACTTCCCACCATCTCCTCCATCGACTATACTTGTAGTCTACAATAAAAGTTTCAAGGAATCGACGGTTCCTCGACTCCACTGTGAAGCGCCTTCCTCCCCGCCCTCGAGGGGTGGTCACCCCCGGCCGGGTTGAGCGCCCCCGGGGGGATGGAGCGGTCGCCCTACTGGCTGACTTTGAGCACCCAGGCCGCCTGGCGCATCAGCTCTTCGGGTAGCTCGGGCAGCTCGATCGTGATCCCGCCGGCCCCCACCTCGAAGCGGAGCGGCCCGTCGCGCCCCAGCAGGCGCACGGCGCGGGGGCGCAGGCCGGCGGCCTCCTTGATCGTGAACGTCCGCCCCGGCCAGCGTGGGAGGATGGCGAACACGTCGCCGCCCCGGGCGGTGAAGAAGGCCTCGATCGCCGCCTTGCCGGGGGCCGGGCTCTCCACGAGCTTCGAGACGTCGTAGGCCGACTCGAACTCCTTGTCGTAGTCGATCCTGGGCACCTCGCCCGCGCTCCACTGCTTCGCCGTCCTCCAGGGGCTCGTGCCGTAGATCGCCGCGCCGTTCACCCTCAGCCAGTCGCCGATCTCGAGGAGACGCTCCTCCATCACCACCGGGATCGTGCCGTCGGCGTCGGGGCCGATGTCGAGGAGCAGGTTGCCCCCCCGGCTCACGATGTCCGCGAGCATGGCCACGAGCTGGCGGCCCGTGCGGTAGTGCTCGAGCCGCTCGGCCCGGTTGAAGCCGTAGGAGAAGCCCATGCCGCGGCTCTCCTCCCAGGGATGGCCGCTCCCGCTCATCCCCGGCGTGTACTCGGTCGTCCAGTAGCCGCCGTGGCGGTGGCGCGAGTCCTTGCCCCAGCGGTCGTTGACCACCACCTCGTCCTTCACCTTCGACTCGTTGAAGAGCCAGGCGAGGAGCGCCGGGCTGCCCCAGTCCGCCGAGGGGAGGTCCCATTCGCCGTCGGCGAAGATCAGGGACGGCTCGTAGCGGCTCACGAGGTCCTTGAACTGCGGGGTCATGTGCTCCCGGACGTAGCGCGGCTTGTCCCGGAGCCAGACCGGGTTGAACCACTCGTAGAGGGAGTAGTAGAAGCCCATCTTCAGGCCCTTCCCGCGGACGGCGGCGGTCAGGTCGCCCAGCAGGTCGCGCTTCGGCCCGACCTCCACCGCGTTCCAGGGCCGGCCCCAGGTGGCGGAGGCCTCCCGGCTGGGCCACAGCGCAAACCCCTCGTGGTGCTTCGAGGTCAGCACCACGTACCTCGCCCCGGAGCGCTGGAACACGTCGGCCCAGTGGTCCGGGTCGAACAGCTCGGCCCGGAACCGGGGCGCGAACCTCTCGTAGCCGTAGTCCGGCCCGTAGACCCGCTGGTGGAAGGCCCAGGTGCCCGCCTCCACGGGGTTGCCGCCGCCCCCTCGGCCCTTCGTCATCGCGTGCCAGTACCACTCGGCGTAGGCGAGCCGGCCCGGGATCACCGGCGCGTAGGCCGGCACCGAGTAGGTGCCCCAGTGAATGAAGATGCCGAAGCGGGCCTCGCTGAACCAGGCCGGGGTGGGCCTCTGGTCCACCGACTCCCAGGTCGGCGCGTAGGTCTCGGCCCCGAGGCGGCTCGCCGCGGCCACGGCGAGGACGGCGACGATCGGTGCCTTCATGGGTCCCCCGCTGGTGCAGGCGGATTCTACCGGTTTCGCAGGATCGGAGGCGCTTCCCCAGGGGGCAGGCGAGGGGAGGCGGGCCCCCCGGCGGACCCGGCGTGCTATCATGACGAATCACTCAGCCGCGCGGGCCATCCTGGTCCCTCCACGAGCTCCGTGCTTGTGAGGGAAGAATGCACGCGCAACCGCCCCTCCCGCTGCTGGTCCCGTCTCCTCGCCGTCTCGGCCGGGTCGAGTACCTCGGCTTCCAGGACGTCGCCGAGCACCGCGAGTTCCGGTTCCGCCTCCACGGACCCGAAGGATGGAGCACCTGCCGGCTCCGCATCGCCCTTGCCGCCTTCGGTGCCGGCACGGTGCGACGGCAGGACGGCCCCGACGTCTGCTATCGGAAGCTGCTGGGGGCGGTGGCCGACGACGAGGCGGCGAGCCCCGACGTGATCACGATCGACGACGCCGACCTCGCCAGCTACCGCGAGGCCACTACCCCGGTGCCCAAGCACCGGTCGTGGACTCGTCCGTCGCCCCCCACCCCCGCCGCCGTGCCGCGGAGACCGCCGCGGGCGCCGTCCCGGCCGCTCCCCGTGGCGCCGCTCCTCACGAAGGACACCGGGCCCGCGTTCGAGGAGGGCCAGCGGGTCAGCCACGCGGTCTTCGGAGTGGGGGTCACCTCCTCGTCGAGCAGTGGCCACACCGTCGTTTGCTTCGACGAGGCCGGGCCGAAGACGTTCGTCACGTCGATGCTCGAGGTGGACGTGCTGTCCCCGCCCCACACCTGGGAAACCGGCCCGCGAGGACGCAACCGGCCCTGCCCGACCCCCGCGCCGGAACCCTGAGCTGACCGGCCTCGCCCCGCGGCGCCGGGAGCCGCCCTCTCCTCA